>SDBS01001161.1_pt1 | contig 26991 bp, 27 predicted proteins | sample 2277091 | NCBI WGS metagenome assembly SDBS01 (sample SAMN10404972, study PRJNA504765) | marine sediment metagenome | isolation source: marine sediment core GS10_PC15, 163 cmbsf | place: Arctic Ocean: Southern Knipovich Ridge | collected 2010
CAAAGCTTTTCCCGACTCTATCGCATCTATAAGTGACTTTTTTCCATCTTCAATTCTCGCTGTCTTACCACATAAAAGCAGTATCTGCGCACCCAGATTCAAAACTAGATCTTCCAAGTCACTAGGTCCTTCACCTTTTAAGGTCTCAATTGCCTCTGCTACTTCCAGAGAATTGCCTATGGCAAAACCAAGAGGTTGATCCATATTACTTATCACTGCAACAGATGATTTTCCCATACTTTTTACCATCTCAACCATTTTAGTGGCTAAATCCTCCGCCTCTTCCACTGTCTTTATAAATGCTCCGGACCCGCATTTTACGTCAAATACTATAGCATCTGCTCCGCCGGCAATCTTTTTGCTTACTATACTGCTGGCAATAAGTGGAATAGAAGATACTGTCGCCGTTACATCCCGTAGAGCATATAGTTTCTTATCAGCTGGGGTAATCTTTTCCGATGCGCTGCTAATAGCAACGCCGATCTGATTAACTTGCTCTACGAAACGGCTGGGAGAAAGATCAACCTTAAATCCCGGTATTGATTCCAGCTTATCCAGAGTACCTCCGGTATGACCCAAACCCCGCCCTGATAGTTTAGCAACCGGGACTCCGAGTGAAGCAACCAGAGGTGCCAGAACCAATGTTGTTTTATCCCCTACCCCGCCGGTGCTGTGCTTATCAACCTTCGTCCCGGGAATCTCACTCAAATCCAATTTTTCCCCGGAATCAATCATCACTTTGGTAAGTGCAACAAGCTCGTCTTGGTCCAGACCATTGATGTAGGCCGCCATTAAAAAAGCACTCATCTGATAATCCGGTATCTTCCCCTCTACAAAGTTGCGGATCAAGAAACGGAATTCTTCTCCGCTTAACCTCTTGCCGTCTCGCTTCTTGGACAAAATTTCATAGGTTCTCATTTATTCACGCTCTCTCACAACCTCCGGAGCAAAGCTCCTGCCTTCTACGGGAGCTTTAAAACCAAGTAAATCCGCAATGGTCTTGCCCAGATCAGCAAAGGTTTCTCTGGTTCCCAAATCGATTGCTTTTATCTTTTCTCCTAAGACAAGGAGAGGTACATACTCCCGTGAGTGATCCGTACTGGCTGTGGTAGGATCGCATCCATGGTCAGCCGTTATTACCAGTACATCATCTTTCTTGAGCAGATGGATAATCTCGGGTAAGCGCCGGTCAAAGTATTCAAGCCCCCGAGCATAACTTTGGGGATCATTACGATGTGCCCACAACATATCAAAATCTACCAAATTTGCAAAAATGATCCCTGATTCTATCCTCTTCATATATTTAAGAATCTGATCAATTGCCTCCATGTTATCCTTAGTATGCACGTTTTTACAAATTCCTCTAAAACTGAAAAGTTCTCCTATCTTACCTATGGCAAAAACCCTTACATTGTTTTCAGTAGCATAATCCAAAACCGTTTTCTCCGGCGGCTCCAGGGAAAAATCTCTCCGCCCCTCCGTTCTTCGGAAATGGCCCGGTTCACCTATAAAAGGACGGGCTATTACCCTGCCTACATTGTGATTTCCAGTCAAGAGCTTTCGGGCTTTCTCGCACATTGCGTATAATTCCGGAGGAGGAATAACATCCTCGTGAGCTGCGATTTGGAATACGCTATCAGCCGATGTATACACAATGGGAAAACCGGTCCTTAGGTGTTCCTTTCCCAGTTCCTTTATAATCTCCGTTCCTGACGCCGGCTTATTGCCTAGAATTCGGCGTCCTATCTTTTGCTTGAAAGCGTCTATTATCTCCGGAGGAAATCCATGAGGATAAGTGGGAAACGGTTTGGGCAGATAAAGGCCCATCAACTCCCAGTGACCGGTTGTGGAATCTTTCCCCGCTGATTTTTCCGCCATTTTAGCAAAAGCCGCGTGGGGATTAGACGCCGGGGGTACACCTTTTACTTCAATAATATTACCCAAGCCAAGTTCTGCAAGATTGGGCAGTTCCAGACCATTTATAGAATCAGCCGTGTTCTTTAGCGTGTTGCTACCCTTATCTCCGTATTGATCAGCATCAGGTAGCTCACCAACTCCTACACTATCCAACACAATGATTATTGCTTTTGAGAACCTGCTTGAACTTTTCTTATTGGTCAGTTCTAATTCACCCCCACCTTAATCCTTCCCCGTTAAGGGGGAGGAACAAACTTTTATTCTAGTGTGCTCGTGGGTGACACTTTTCATAGATTTTACGTAAATGTTTACGGGAAACATGGGTGTATACTTGAGTAGTCGAAACAAAAGCATGACCCAGAAGCTCTTGCACCGTTCGTAAATCTGCGCCACCTTCCAGGAGATGCGTAGCAAACGAATGACGCAGGGAATGGGGGTATATTCTTTTCAGTCCGGCGCGTTTGGCATACTTTTTAACTATTTGCCAACAACCTTGCCGTGACAGTCTTCCACCCCGAACGTTAACAAAGAGAGCCGGCGCAAGCCTTTTTATTAGAAGAGGCCGGCCATGCGTCAAGTAATTATTTATTGCCTCTTTTGCGTAACTGCCTAGTGGTATTATCCGCTCTTTGGATCCTTTTCCATAGCATCTAACCAAGCTTATCTCCAGGTCAACATCGTCAATATCCAGAGATATTAATTCTGAGACTCGAATCCCTGTTCCGTATAGTAACTCTAACATAGCCTTGTCTCTAAATCCTGATGGTGTTGATCCGGAAGGCTGCGATAGCAATATTTGCACTTCCTCCAGAGATAAAATATCGGGAAGGAGCTTTGGCTTTTTTGGTAACTCCAGTTGAGCTGTTGGTAAGGTTGATGTAAATTTTTCTCTTAATAGGAATTTGTGAAATGTCCTGATTGAAGCAATATTCTGGGCAATTGTTGAAACCGCCAGCGACTGTTTTTTCAGCTTAGCAAGATAGGAAACAATATGTTCAGGAGTAACATTGCCAAAACCGGAAACTTTCTTACTCTTTAAGAAACCATGGTAATGTTGCAGATTTTTTTGGTACGCCTTAATCGTGTTGAGCGATAATCCCCGTTCAACCTCCAAGTAATTTATAAATTCCCTTATTTGTTTTTCCATATTGGGCTTGGTTTTTGTGCTCATAATCGCTATATAAATTGCTCTTTAGGAATCAGCTTTTTAGCTTCTTAGCTCATTGTTCAATTATTTTGGAGGCGAGACAAAGCCCTATTATGGTCTTGCTGTCTTGGATCTCCCCTTTTGCTACCATGTCATATGCTTCTTTAAAATCAATCTTCTCAATTTCTATCAATTCGTCCTCTTCGGGTTGAGGACTGGTCTCTCTCTCAACCAAAGCCAGGTACAAATGGAGCTTTTCATTACTGTAGCCCGGCGTAGTATAAAACTCTGCCATTTTATGGACTTTTGTCGCTATCGCGCCTGTTTCTTCCTTCAATTCCCGGATTGCGCACTCTTGAGCGGATTCACCGGGATTAAATAATCCCGCCGGTATTTCCAGCAAAAAACCGCCTATTGGGTGACGGTATTGTTTGACCAGGATAACCTCACCATTGCTACATAAGGGAATAATTCCGACTGCTCCTTTGTGCTCGATGATCTCACGTAGAAATACTTTATTGTTGGGAAATCTAACATCATCAAGTCGCAGGTTTATTATATGACCTTCATGCTTTAGGTCGGATTTTAGAACCTTGTAATTCTTTTGATCTTCTCTGATCACGCTCTATTCCTTTCCAACTGTCTTGCCGCATGTATTCCGGCAGCTCCTGCCGCACGGAAAAAATCCTCTTCCTGGCCAGGTTTTCTTCCCATAGTGGTGACATTGATGTTGAGCTTTTTTAATGCGTCTATCGTGATATTATCTTCAACTTCAACAACATTGTGTTTGGATAAAACGCCTGCTTCTTCCAATTGTTTAAGAACCATCTCTCGCTTTTTACTGCTCATATCAGGTATTACTACTGTAGACCTTGTCAAAGTTGCCAGCGATAGCGTAGTTAGGGTATGATGACTGACTCCGTAGTGACGTTTTCTTTGATCAGCGAAATGGAGGCGGACCATTGCGACCGGCTTGCCTTTTAATGCCCCAGCCGCATTTAAGATCTGACCTTGTTCAATTCCCGAAAAACCCAGAGTTGTTTTGGTTCCCACAATCCCGGGTCCCATGATCACAACCGCTATATCAGCTTTGACTACCTCTTTGGCTGCTGTCAGTGCGGAAAAAACATTAACTGCCTCATAATCGCCTCCAAAGGCGTGACCGCAGGTTATAGTAGCGTCAATCAAAGACAAACTCTTAAGACCGTCTACCAGATCGCTAAAGACGATGGGCAAGGCTCCTCCATCAGTCATAATATAGGCAACGCGCAGTTTAGGATTGAGTTGTTTTATGCTGGCAACAACTGCGGGAAGTTGGCTGTGCAGAGACCCTGCTACTACAGGCATGCCCTTAAGATCACATGAGCCTGACATTCTCTCATGAAACTGGTTATCTGCCTCCTCAACAGCTAAACATTTAACTTGCATGGGAGTATAGCGGAGCTTCATGATGTGACCCGGACCTTTTGAATCAAGATTCTTATGCCGCATATTCCATAAAACATAATGAACTCCACCGGTTCCCAGACCTAGCTCGACAGCCGTTGTATTCAGTATTACCCGGTCGCCCTCTTTAATATCACCGGTAAGATCTTCATAATTGATAGCCCGGGCGCTATCCCTTTCCAGCTCAACTTGGACTCGGGTAATTCCCGGTCTTTGAGACAATATCTTTTGAACTTTACCTTGCTTAAAACTTGTCATTGCGATTATCTCTTCCTCTTTAATGCCTGCTCCGCAATTTTAATCACAATTTCAACACCCGTTTCCAAATTTGCCACAGCTATTTTTTCCTCAACTGAATGAACTGCTTCTTCCCCCACACTTAAATTTACTGCCGGAATCCCTGCTTTATTAAACACATTGGCATCACTGCCACCGCCAGTTGCTCCCAAATCCGGTTTAATGCCCAAGGATTTAATAGCGTCAATTGCAATCTGTACAGCTTGGTTGTCCTCTGTGAGCGAGAAGGATTCATAAGCCCTGGAAACATCGATATTGACAGTAGCGCCGATATCTTGAGCACCTTTATAAAGGCATTCTACCAAATGCTTGGTTTGTGCTTTTAGCTTATCCATAGAATGACTACGCGCTTCTCCTTCAACAACTGTCTCTTGCGGAACTATATTAGGAGCCAAACCACCCTTGATGGTGCCCATATTAGCCGTGGTTTCAAAATCCAGACGACCTAGTTTCATACAGGAAATAGCTTTGGCCGCTGCCTGAATCGAGTTTATTCCCTTTTCCGGATCAACTCCGGCATGAGCTGATTTGCCCTTGAAAGAAGCCCTGATTGAATCCTGGGAGGGTGCCCTAACAATCAATCCGCCTGCATTACCCTCTGCATCAAGGACGAAAGCCAGATCAGCATTGATGTCATCAAAACACAAGTTCTTCGAACCCAGAAGTCCCTTTTCTTCCGCCACCGTGAGCACAATTTCAATCGGTCCATGAGGCAGTTTATTCTCCACGATGCATCTTGCCGCTTGAAGGATTATGGATACACCTGCTTTGTTGTCGCCACCCAAAACAGTTTTTCCGTCAGTTCTGATTATGCCGCCGTATTGCCTGGGCTTTGCGCCGATACAGGGATCAACTGTGTCGAGGTGAGCATTAAAAAGTATGGTAGGCCCTTTTGACTCAGCGGAAAGACTAGCAATAACATTGCCCGAATTTCCCCCAAATCTCTCATTCGCATTGTCAACATATACGGTGAATCCAATTTTACTTAAGTAGTTTTTAACATAGAGTGCGATACCGCCTTCTTTTAAGGAAGGACTATCGATCTGCACCAGTTTTAGGAAAGTCTCGACTACACTCACAAAGAAGTGCTCCCTTCTAGCAATGGTAACTGACGGTTTTGGGGACCGAAGAGGTAGCCACTTGGCTCAAAGCGGTATACAGCTTGAATCAGGAATTAGGAATCATGAATCATGGTTTTTTTATTTTTCCCTAATTCCTTATTCTTAATTCCTGATTCCCTTTTATAGGCTAATGCTGCTCCTACAAAATCGCAAAAAAGAGGGCTCGGTCTTGTCGGCCTGGACTTGAACTCGGGATGAAATTGAACTGCTACAAACCAGGGATGATCAACCATCTCAATAATTTCAACTAATTTGCCATCAGGAGAGATACCACTAAAAACCATTCCTCTTTGTTCATATTCCTCTCTATAAGCATTGTTGACCTCATATCGATGTCTATGGCGTTCCTGGATCCTGTCCTTACCATAAGCAGTATGTACTTTGGTTCCTTCCTTAAGCTGACAGGGATAGGCTCCCAGGCGCATTGTTCCGCCCATATCTGATACATCTTTTTGTCCCGGAAGAAGATGAATTACAGGATTAGTGGTTTCCGGATTAAACTCAGAGCTATTAGCATCTGCCAGATTTAACTGATTGCGTGCGAATTCAACCACAACACACTGAAGCCCTAAGCAGATACCCAGAAGTGGAACCTTATTTTCCCGGGCGTAAGTTACCGCCCGTATTTTTCCCTCAATACCCCTAATACCAAAACCGCCCGGAACCAAAATGCCATCTGCTTCAGCTAGTTCCCTTTGAACTTCCTTAGGACTGAGCGCTTCAGCATCAACCCAGTGAATCAAGATTTCACTCTGATGATAGATGCCCGAGTGTTTTAGGGCTTCGACTACGCTCAAATAAGCGTCCGGCAGGCTAACATATTTACCGACCAAGGCAATTTTTACCTGTTGTTTGATTTCTTTGGTTCTTCTGACCAGATTATCCCAATCAGTTAGGTCGATTTTAGGATAATCAAGTTTGAGGTGGTCGAGTACTATTTGGTCCATCTTCTCACGGTGCAGGATCAGTGGGATTTGATAAATGCTATCAGTATCAACCGCGGAAATTACTGCTTCGGGATCGACGTCGCAAAATAAGGCTATTTTGCGCTTTATAGAATCCTCGAAAGCCCGGTCGGAACGACATACGATAATATCGGGTTGAATTCCGATACTTCGCAGCTCTTTGACACTATGCTGGGTTGGTTTCGTCTTTAGCTCAGCCGGAGCATTCAAATAAGGAATAAGAGTTACATGTATATATAAGACATTTTCTTTTCCGATATCCTTTTTGAACTGCCTGATAGCTTCAAGAAAGGGCAGACTTTCGATGTCTCCGACAGTACCGCCGACTTCGGTTATAATAACATCAACGCTATCATCACCAACTTTTAGTATCCTCTTCTTGATCTCGTTGGTCACATGGGGTATTACCTGAACAGTCCCGCCCAGAAAATCTCCCCGTCTCTCCTTTTTTATAACTGTCCAGTAAATAGACCCTGCTGTAACATTGCTGTCTTTAACAAGATTCTCATCAGTAAAACGTTCATAATGTCCCAGATCAAGATCAGTTTCAGCACCATCGTCCGTTACAAAAACCTCGCCATGCTGAAAAGGACTCATTGTTCCGGGATCAACATTAAGGTAGGGATCAAGCTTTTGTAAAGTTACTGATAGACCACGGCATTTCAGCAAACAGCCTAGCGAAGCAGCAGTTATTCCCTTTCCAAGCGAAGAGACCACACCACCGGTTACAAAGATATGTTTTGCCAAAATTAATCCACCACACTTTTTTAAATTCTTCTTTGTTCTCTTCTTCTGCCGAGCTCATCCAGCCTGCGCAATAAAGTATTGCTCTCAACAAGTTCAGATAATGATCGACTTTCAGTATAGATATGGGCCAGACCGACTAAAAGTAATACAAATGCATTCACAACCCAGCTTAAGTTTACTACTAATGAGAAACCTATAAAACCGCCCAATACATTTGAACCTACATCACCCAGCATACACGCCTCGGTTAAATCCGCCCAAAGCAATATAATTAAAGATCCCAGAAAAATTCCTGACAAGATCCAATAGTTACTATCATACGAAAAGAGAAAAATTACTATTCCTAATATTAAGAAAACTTTAAGGGCGCGTCCAGGCTGTAGATCAAGTAAATTAAAAATATTTGACATAAGGGCAATCAACAGCCCATTTACAATAAGAGCAATATAATTGGGTGAGAAGAAGCTGGCAACAATCATACTTATGATGCCGCCACCAATAGCTTTGATAACTCCGGTAGTAAGATGCCCTTTAAAGAGTTCCCTAAAATGGCCCTTGAATCCACCGACCCCTCTTTCTCCAAAAATGTCATCAAGAAAACCAAGGAGGCCAAGCGTTGTAATCAAGATGGTCAGCGGCAGAAGCCATTTTCGGAACGGAACCAAGGTCTGTTCGGCAAAAAAAAGATAATAAGATATCAGTATTATATAAGTAACCAGAAATACCAGGCCGCCACCGGTCGGAACCCTTCTTCCTCGAAAATTTTCTTGTGATAGATGCTTGCGCAAAAATTGAAGAATAAAGCCATATACAATTATTGTCAGGACAAGAGTACTAATAAAGAATCTCCAGAACAAAGAACTCACCACAATCGACGTAGTATTGCCTTTAATACATAATAAAACTGTTTACCACGGTGTTTGAAACCGGAGATGTTTCTCCCCGTCGCGGCATGTGACATCGTAGTTGGCACCTCCAGAATTCTAAAACCTTTTCGCGCAGCATCGATTGTCAAGCCAACCTCGGCGCTAAAACCACCATCAAGTTTTTTAACCGAGCTTATTACTGAGGCAGACATTGCTCTCTGGCCGGAAAGAGGTTCAACCACAGACAAACCCGCACACTTTTCTATTCCCCAAGCAGCGAGAGCTTTTACCAGACCAAAGCCGCCCTTTTTGGTAGGAGCAGGAAAACCGGCTATTGTCATGTCATATTCTCCCTGGAGAATCGGCTCAATCAGCCGGATTGCTTCTGAGGCACTATTACCCAAATCTGCGTCCAGGAGAAGCAAGATATCGTAGCTATTGATTAAGCCCAGCGCTTGGTTGATCGCTTCTCCTTTGCCCTTATTCCGGGGAAGCTCTATTACTTCTGCTCCTGCCTCTTTTGCACATTTAGCGGTCGCGTCATTCGAGCCGTCGTCTATTACCACAATGCTATTAATTGATTCCGTCGCTGATAAGCTGCTTACGGTATCGCCGATGCGCAACTCCTCATTGAAAGCCGGAATCAGAGCAATCACTCGATCTTTCAATTTACACCTTAATCCTCCGGAATCAAACCTATTGAAGGTAATAATTTTTCAGCTGAGGACTTTATTCCATAATGCCCTTCCTCCTCACCCAGAAGAACAAAAACCATAGCTATTTTTCCGGCAATTTGGTCTGCGTTATCAATGGTAGAGATTCCCTGCTCTTGATAAGCATCAATATAGGAGTTCTTAGTATCTGAGTTTTCCACACCTATTACTTGCATGCCTATCTCTTTAATCTGCTGAATTAAGGGAATATCCACGTCCTCTACCGTAGACTTACCGCCACGGGTTCCTCCGAATATAACAACTTGATCGGCGGGAAGATTCCCAATCGATCTTACCTTTATGAAACCCAGTCTAGCCAATTCGTTTAAGAAAGCAGTGTTTGTTGGTGTTACTGTTTCCAGCACCAGTTTTCCCAGTACTCTTATTCGCAGTTCTTCCTTAGACAGACCTTCTTGGGGAAAGAATTTGCTCAGTTCTTTTCTATTACCCCTGTCTTTGAATTTCTCTGAAAACATTTTTGTGGAAATGACTGTGGCGTTTGCCCCTGCTTGCTCCAGGATTTCACGCAAATCATTATGATCCTCATCAGGCGCATCCCCGGTGACAATTACAGCTATCCTTTTTTCCTTAAGCTTGCCGTTGATCACAGATTGCGATTCTTCTTCGAATTTCTCAAGCAAAGTGTTTTCCCGGCTCAACGAGCGGTTCTTTTCCTGTAAGTCATTTTGCCGCGCTTCCAGACTTTGAACCAGAGCTTTCTGCTGATCGACTAATACGCCTTTGTCCACAATAACTGAACCCATAAGTATCCCTATTGTGAGTGCCAGAAAAACAGCGACCAGCGAAGCAATATGATATCTGATATCAAACATTCTAACTCCTCTTGCTAAGAATATTAGAAACCTAGAATTGAACGAATGTTAAGAACAACCAGCCGGAATAGATGCCTTATTGTTGGTGAAGTTAGAATTATCACCGTAAATGTGGTAAGAGCTGCCAACAGCAAGATCAGTAAATGAGAAAGTTTTACGCTGCTCCGGTATAACTTACTCACTCCTTTGGCATCTACCAGTTTACTCCCAACCTTCAGTCTGACCAGAAAAGTACTAGCCATTCCATCACGGCCTTTATCAAGAAACTCGATCAGATGGGCATGGGTACCTACCGCAACAATTAACTCTGCGCCTTTTTCATAGGCAAGAAGTAGAGCTATGTCTTCACTGGTTCCCGGAGCTTCAAAAACAACGGGCGAGAGATCAAGCTGTTCAAGCCGGGTTAGGCCGGGAGCAGCCCCATTGGAATAAGCATGTACCACTAACTCCGTACCGCATAATAGCGCCTCATTGCTGACGCTGTCCATATCCCCAATTATCATGTCCGGCTTTAGACCATTTTCAAGAAGTGCGTCCGCGCCTCCGTCTACACCGATCAATATAGGCTTGACTTCCCGGATGTATGATCTCAATGCCTTTAAGTCCGCTTTGTAATCATAGCCCCTAACAACAACCAGGACATGTCGCTTATCAAAATTAGTCGAAACCGCCGGTATCCGAACACCCTCCAGAAGCCAGTCTTTTTCTTTTCTGACATATTGGAGTGTATTTGTTACAAACTTTTCCAGCTCTCTGTTCAGGCTTTTCTTAGCGTCTTCCAGCTTTTCTTGGGTTTTCTGAGCTGTAAGAATCTGTCCCTCGGCAATTAGTTCCCCTTTTCGAAAAACCCGGCCGCCGCGGATAATAAGCTTGTCTCCCTCCTGGATTTGTTGGAAAATGGTGCTTCCTACATTGTCAATCAAGCAAATCCCCTCGGCCGATAGCAGTTGGGGACCTATATTTGGATATCTGCCTGAAATAAAATGACTGGCATTGATTACTATTGGTACTTTGCTCTCCAGGAGTGACTCGGCAGTCACCTTGTCCAGGTCAATATGGTCAATAACAGATATTTCTCCCGGTTTTATTCTTTTAACCAGGTCTTTTGTTCGTTTATCCAGTCTGGCAACTCCTCGATACTGCATAGCAACCTCATTGAGAATATTTAGAATAAAAATGAAAAGTTATTGATTCCCGATTTTTTATTCCTTTTTTGCCTGTTCTGGTACGTAGCGATTTACTTGAATATGGCTATGATCACACTCATCGTCAACGTATTCATTTATTTGCGAATCAAAGTGGTGCGACAGCTCTCTAGCCGTGCCCAGTTTGGTATTCCCCTTGTATACCTTTTGTCCCACACTGGCAACCACATTGTCTAAATGAATCATTGCTACCCTCAATTCAGGATTATCCTCGGGCTTGATTTCAACTCGACAGTCAATATACTTGCCGTAAAGATAATATGTATCCACTTTGGTTACAACACCATTTACCGGACTTCTGATGGACGTGTTCGGTTTGACAGCAACGTCCACTGCCGATGAAGCGCTTTGATGTCTGCCCCGGGAATACATTATAAAAAGGACTGGGAACCTTGACATGGAAGTGACCCTACTAACTGTTTCTGTTGATTCCCGCATATAGCACTTACCAATTGGCTGCATTTCCAGCGCTTCCTCTTTTTCTGATTCATGAAAACCAACACCTTTTACCTCTTCTACTTCGGCAGGAAAGCAAAGAACCAGCCCCCCTTCTTCAACCTTGCAAAAAGGAAAAGGTTTCAGCCTCGGTCCCGCTAAACTTATCTTACTTTCATCAACAGCAAGATTCTGAGTCGCTTCAGACACTGAGTTCAACAAAGCCGGCTGATTTCGGGAAGCAATGCGCTTATAACCGAAATAAAAGGAGCCTATGAAGAAGAATACCAATACAATGCTGAGGAATTGTCTAAACTTAGACAGCTGCATACCATTCCTTTCGCATTTTTTTCTTTATGTTTGCCGCCTCCTCAATGGTTTCAGCAGCATGCTTCTTTGAAAGCTCGGAAACTACACCGCCACTCAACATACGGGAAATTTCATTTAAACAGCCTTCGCTATCCAGTACCTTTACTGATGCTATGGTTCTTCCACTCTTTTCTTCCTTGTCAATATAGAAGTGTTTATCAGCAAAGCAAGCAATTTGAGGTAAATGGGTTATACAAACGACCTGGTGGTTTCGAGTCAGTTGGGCAAGTTTTTGACCGATTGTGAAAGCGGTCTTTCCTCCAACTCCGGCGTCAATTTCATCAAAAATAAGAGTTGTAATATGGTCAATATTAGTAAGAACAATCTTTAGAGCCAGCATGACCCGGGAAAGTTCACCACCTGATGCACTTTTGTTTAGTGGTCTGAGTGGTTCTCCGGGATTCGGTGAAATCAAATACATTACTTTATCAATGCCATCGGTGAATACTTTAACCGGTCTCTTTTCGACCATTAATCCCGTCTCATCTTGCTGCTGCCTCACTGCAACTTCAAATCTAACTCCGGGCATATCCAGATCGTTTAAACAATTTTTAACTTCTTTTTGGAAAGATTTCGCAGCTTCTTTTCGGACAGCACTCAATTGCAGGGCTGATCCAATCAGTATTCTTTCCAGCTTATCAATCTCACTTTTTAGAGAAACAAGGTCTTTATCCCGGTGTTCAACTAGATCAAGCTCCTCTTGAGCTCTCTCCTTGAATTCCAGGATTCTTTCTACACTATCCCCATACTTCTTCCTGAGCATGGATATACAGTTCAATCTTTCTTCAACCTCATTTAGCTGCGAAGGTTCAAATTCTACTTCTTCACTGTATTCCCTTGTGGCTCTAACGCAATCTTCCATAGTGTAGACAACCGATCCCAGAGATTGACAGATCCCGTCAAGTTTACTGTCAATGCCTTTAACGTCATCCAGCGCGGAAACCGCTTCCCGCAATAAGTCCGAGGCATTCAGTTCATTTGCGCCTTCTCCCGAAATCAAATTAAGGCAATTACCAGCTGCTTGATGCAACTTTTCAGAATGTGAAAGTATCTGTTTCCGGTTTTCCAACTCTTGTTCCTCGTCAATACTAAGATTGGCACCCTCGATTTCATTAATCTGGAATTTAAGCAGCTCTTGCTTTTTAGCTGCCTCATCCTGCTGATCAACCAATTCTTCCAATTTTCTCTTATTATCATTTAGAGTTTTGTATGTTTGGGCAAACTCGCTCCTTAAACGCAACAGCTCATGTCCACCAAAAGCATCCAGGTAGTCTAGCTGGATTTGTGGTTTTAGCAGTGACTGATGTTCATGCTGACCATGTAAGTCTACAAAACCTTCGCTGATCTGACTGAGTTCACGCACTGTCACAATTTTGCCATTCACATAACATTTACTTTTTCCTTCATCTAGCAGTTCACGAGAAAAAACAATGTCATCATTTTCTCCCGCTATTCTCTCATTTAAATGAGAAGGCTTTTCGTCCGGATCAAGGGAGAAAAGACCCTCAATTGAGGCTCGCTCGCATTCAGTTCTGACAAAAGCCTTGTCCGCTCTATCGCCTAAAAGCATTTTCATAGCTGTAACCACAAGCGTTTTACCGGCGCCGGTCTCTCCGGTAAATATGTTTAATCCTTTCTCAAATTCCAGGTAAGCTTCCTTTATTAGAGCGAAGTCCTCAATGTGTATCTCTATAAGCACCGGCTAAACCCTCACCATCATGGGGTCAAATCTTTACATTTTACATTTTTTCATTAAAGTAAAATGTAAAGATTTGACCCCTCTTGTTTTTTTAGAACGGGGCGTAGATTTTTAACTTTTCCCGCAAGATCTCATAGAATTGGCGCTGGCCCAATTTGACCAGATTCGCTCCGTATTTCGCTTTGCCAACTTTTATATAGTCGAACTCTTTATGATCCCATAGCGACAAGCCATCACCGGCAACTGAAGCTCTGGGCGTACGTTCCGTTGGGCGAACCTCTATCACCGTTGACTGCTCTAAAATCAGACTTCTGTTAAACAAAGAATGAGGACAAACAGGTACCAGAACAATCAATTGGTTTGCCGGAGAAACCAGGGGACCACCTGCTGAAAGCGCATAAGCCGTGGAACCTGTAGGGGATGCGATTATTAGGCCATCGCTCGATATTCGATCAAAAAGAATACCATTGATTTTTACATCCAGCTCCAAAAGCCGCTCGGAGTCGCCTCTCCCCACATAAATCTCGTTTAAGACACAATAACCTATTCGCTCTTTTCCTGAGATAATCTCACATTCAAGCATCATCCGGTTTTCAACCTGAAAATCTCCTGCCAGAATATTTTCCATTGATCCTAGCAGTTGGGCAATCTCAACTTCTGCTAAGAATCCGAATTTACCCAGGTTAACACCTAGTATTGGCGTCTCCCTCCCCTTTAAAATCCTTACAGCCCTTAGAATCGTTCCGTCACCGCCAAGGACCACAACCAGGTCTGCGTCATTCATCAGATCCTCTTCGGGCACTCCGATTTGGCTAAGACCAAGACTCGCTGCTTCAGACAAAGGCATCGCCGCATCGACTCGATGATCCGATAACCACTTAACCAGATCATTGCTGATTATATCAACATCCTGTTTTCCCAGGCGGGCAAGAATCGCTACCTTCTCAATCTTGGTCGATTTCAATCCTATTTCTCCTTAGAGTCAAATGAGCTTCGGTAACTACCGCATCTATCAACTTAGGTGTAACGCCATCCATAACTGTTTTACCTTTGGTCAATAAAAGTAAAAATTCAATGTTGCCTTTTGGTCCTTTGAGGGGAGAATAAGTGAGGGCGCAAGGCACTAGATCCTTCAATCTGAATTTCTCAATCTGGCTGAGCAGAACATCCTTATGTACTTTCGGATCTCTTATCACGCCCTTTTTACCTACTGAACTCGGACCCGCTTCAAATTGAGGTTTAATCAAGATTATCAAATCCGCTTCCTGCTTGAGTAATAACAGCAGGTTGTCAATTATTTTCAGCACAGATATAAAGGAAACATCTACAACAGCAATGTCTGCTTTTTCCGGTATATCCCGGGATTCCAAATACCTGACATTGGTTCTTTCTATGAGATGTACTCTGGAATCGTTACGAAGTCCCCAGGCAAACTGACCATAGCCTACATCAACGGCTATAACCCGTCCTGCTCCGAATTTTAAAAGGCAGTCGGTAAATCCACCTGTTGCAGCTCCGACATCAATTGCTACCTTGTCGGCAACATTAACACCAAAACTTTGCAGCGCTTTCTCAAGTTTTAGACCGCCCCGCGATACATATTTAGGAGGCTTTTTTACCTCAATTGCCGATTCCTTGTCAACCAATGTCCCCACTTTGGTAATTACCTTATTGTTGAATAGGACGGCACCCTCTAATATTGCTGCCTTAGCTCTCTCCCGGGTGGAGAAGAAGCCGCGTTGCACCAGCAGAAGATCAGCGCGCTCTTTTTTCGCTGTTGCCATTGCTTAAATGCCCAATCCTCTGTGAATCCAGGTAGGAGATTTGCTTTCCACTATCTCAACATCAATATCTAGATCCGGTAGATTTTGCATTATAGTTTGAACGATACTGTCTGCATCTAATTCCAGGTCTTTTAAAAGCTGCTTGGTCTCCCCATGGGTTACAAATCTGTCGGGAAGTCCGATTCGGGTAACCGGTATAGAGATTCTTTCATCGCTAAAAAGCTCTGATACAGCACTCCCAAGTCCGCCAATCAGTGCATTCTCTTCCAAAGTTACCAGAAGTTTATGAGACCGGCCCGCTTCCTTTAAAGTCCTTTTATCCAGGGGTTTAATAAACCTCCCGTTTATAAGCGTTACCGAAATCCCTTTTTCTTCCAGTCTTTGAGCAACAGTCATGGAAACATCTACCATCTTTCCGACAGCAAAAAGGCAAACATCGCTACCTTTCTTAATAATCTCGGCTTCACCTACGTTAAGCTGCTCAAAATGTGAGGTTAGCTCTACTCCTTGTCCGGCTCCCCGGGGGTATCTTATTGCAACAGGTTGTTTTCGCTTGGTTGCCGTAAACAACATGTGCCTTAATTCTTCCTCATTTTTTGGGGCCATGACTATCAAGTTAGGAATATGTCGCAAGTAAGAAAGATCAAAAACACCGTGATGCGTGGGACCGTCTTCTCCCACCAAGCCCGCTCGATCAAGCATAAAAACTACATGTAGACCTTGTAGACATACATCTTGAATAACCTGATCGTAGGCACGCTCCATGAAAGTCGAGTAGATAGCAACAACGGGGATATAGCCTCCTCGGGCAAGTCCCGCGGCAAAAGTCACCGCATGCTGTTCTGCAATTCCGACATCATAAAACCTATCCGGAAATATCTCTTTAAACTTGCTCAATCCCGTACCGCTCGCCATCGCAGCGGTAAGAGCCACGATCTTCTTATTCTTCTTTGCCAGATCAATCATTGTTCTGCCAAAAACTTCCGTATATGAAGGTTTTCCGTTCTTAACCTTTGCTTTACCAGTTTTAATTATAAAGGGGGCTGTTCCATGAAACTTTTCCGGAGAACTTTCCGCCGGCGCATAACCTTTTCCTTTTTTAGTTAAAGCATGTATTATAACCGGTTTAGTTGAGGTTTTGGCCACAGCCATCGTTTCCTCAATCATCTTAATATTGTGCCCGTCGATCGGACCGATATAATTAATCCCCAATTCTTCGAAAATTACGCCTTCGCCCAAAAGATATTTCAACGCACCCTTTACGCTTTCGCCAATTGAGTACATCTTTTCTCCGATTGCCGGTATCTTTTTCACTCGCCCTTCGATCTCATCTCTGACTCTCAAATACAAAGGATCAACCCTGATTCTATTTAGATAAGATGACATGGCACCGACATTTGAAGCAATCGACATTTCGTTATCATTTAAAATTATTATCAAGCGCGTCCCCAGATGACCAACTTGATTTAGAGCTTCGTAAGCCATTCCCCCTGTAAGTGAACCATCGCCGATAAGAGCAACGATGTGTTCCTTTCTTTTCTTTCTTGATCTGGCTTCAGCTAAACCCAGAGCGAAACTTATCGAGGTACTGGCATGACCTGTATCAAATATGTCGTGGTCACTTTCAGCGGTTTTAGGAAAACCGGCTATTCCCCCGTATTGGCGCAACGTCGCAAATTGGTCCCTTCTTCCGGTAAAAAGCTTGTGTACATAGCATTGATGCCCAACATCCCAGACGATCTTGTCTTTAGGGCTGTCGAGACTACGGTGAAGACCAATGGTAAGCTCGACTACTCCCAAATTGGGTGCAAGATGTCCTCCTGTATTGGAAACAACCTCAACAAGCTCTTCTCTGACTTCAGCAGCCAAAATCTCCAGCTCCTCGTAGGAAAGCTTCTTTAAATCGGCCGGTGAATTTACTTTTGGTAAAATCTTTTTCCGCATACCAGCACCTGCTTATCTAGAAATCCCGTTCGTATACAAATCTGGCTAGATTTGTCAGTTCCTTTGTTTCAATCCTCATACCTGAAAGCGCTTCTATCGACTTATTAATAGCCTCTTCTGCCTGGCATTTTGCATCCTCAATTCCGAATACTGCTGGAAATGTTGCTTTGTGATGCCGCTCGTCACTACCTACTTGTTTTCCCAGTACATCCACATCTCCGACCACGTCCAAGATATCGTCGGTAATCTGAAAAGCAAGACCAAGATAATGAGCGAACTCAGTGATGTTCTTTAGTTCCGCATCTTCCGCACCCGCAAGAATAGCCCCGGATCTCGCTGCTGCGATTATCAGCTGTCCGGTTTTATGCGTGTGAATGAAATCCAAAGTATCGGCATCTATTTTTTTATTCATTGAACAAATATCAGCTACTTGCCCGCTTACCATTCCTCTAATTCCTGCGGCAAGAGCAATCTCGTTTATGACTTTGATTATACGGGATTGATCCGAGCTATTTTGCGAGGAAGCAACCAAATGAAATGCTTCAGCAAAAAGCGCATCACCGGCCAAGATAGCAATATCTTCTCCAAATAGTACATGGCAAGTTGGTTTACCCCGTCTCAAGTCATCATTGTCAATAGCCGGTAGATCATCGTGAATTAGCGAATATGTATGAATAAACTCAAGCGCACATGCAGTTGGTAGTATCTTTTCAGGGTTCACATTAAACGCTACCGCCGTCAACAAGCTTAGCACGGAGCGGAACCTTTTTCCTCCCGAAAACAGACTATGGCTCATAGCCTTATATATTACTTCCGGATAAGCATCTTCACCGGGAAAAAACCGATGCAGGCCTTTCTCCACAAGCTCTCTTTTATCTTCCGGATATGTTGCCTTGTTCATGGCTTTCACCTTCACTTGATTTAACCTTGATATTGCAATATCAAAGTTAAACCCACTGATTCTTATCAATATTCTCAGTGCAGATATTTGCTAGCTGAACAGCTTCTTCCAACATATCAATAGATTCTTCCAATCCCGTTTCTCTATTACGAACTAGTCCTACAATTTCATGCAAGCGATTTAGGGCTTGCTCAAAGTCCAGATACTCTTGTGAATTCTCCATGTTCTTAATCCCTGCTTTTGTTAATAGTACTTATCCTGGTTTTTCCGTTTTTGATGTCTGTAACTCAGACGCTATTTTCCCCAGCACTCCGTTGACAAATCTTCTTGAATCCTCAGTGCCAAATATCTTTGCCAGTTCTACTGCCTCATTTATTGATACGCTGAACGGTATATCTTGTTCATAAAGCATTTCGTATAAGCTAATCTTAATAATGTTTCGATCCAGCAAGGGCATTCTATCCAATGCCCAATTATTAGCATAATTTGAGATCAAATCATCTAGCTCTTCCTGATGATCAATCACTCCCCTTACCAGGCTCATGGAAAATTCAGATGGCGCTTCGTATTCTTCCATTCTTCGTCTATTCTTGATTATTTCATCCAAAGAATGATTAGTGATTTCTTTTTGATAAATAATTTCGAGGGCGATTATCCTGGCCTTCCTTCGATCCTGCATCTCGTACTCCGCTTCCTCTTAGTTTCTTTATTGCGGGGATTAAACAAGAAATATTAAGTGCATCTTCTAGTTTATTGTTTTGTCCTCTTCTTTGGCAGGTAAAGGAAAATTAATATTATCAATAAAAATATTTACACTTTTTACATCTATTCCAGTCATAGCTTCCAGTATATTCTTGACGTTCTCTTGAGCTTTCTGTGCTATTTCCTGCAGCGGCTGTCCGTAGTCTACGGTTAAATGAATGTCAATTGCAAGCTCTTTGTCTTCCACATCTACGTTTATCCCTTTTGTGAGGCTTTTCTTTCCCAGTAGATCTGCGATATTCTCAATCGCGCTCCCACTTAAACAGGAAATCCCTTCTACCTCCATAACGGCTATTCCGGCAATTAATTCCAGTACGCCGTCGGCTATTTTGAAATCGCCAAATTCAAGCTCTTTCCTGCTCTCCATTACCCCCATCTCCATTATTCAAGATCCCTTGTGAGACAAATTCGGTAAAAACATGCCCTCGTTCAAAATCAGCATTGTCCAGAACCTTTAGATGAAATGGGATCGTAGTTGCCAATCCCACTATTATAAATTCGCCCAAAGCTCTTTTGGAACGCATAATGGCCTCTTCTCTGGTTCTTCCCCAAACTATTAATTTTGCCAGCAACGAATCGTAATATGAAGGAACTTCGTAACCGGAGTATAGATGGGAATCAACTCTTACGCCCGGACCTCCCGGCGGATTATAAAGCTCCACCAGACCTCCTTGCGGTAGAAAATTTCGTTCAGGATCTTCGGCATTGATCCGAAATTCAATAGCATGACCATCCGTTCTCACACTACTTTGTTTTAGATCAAGAGTCTCTCCCGCTGCTAAACGTATTTGTTCTTTTATCAAATCTATACCGGTAACCATCTCCGTTATCGTATGCTCAACCTGAATACGGGTATTAACTTCTAGGAAATAGTAGTTGCCCTTTTGGTCAAGCAAGAATTCAACAGTTCCGGCGTTCTCATAGTCAACTGCTTTTGCTATTGCGACTGCGGCTTCCCCTATTTCTTTTCTCTTTCCTTTAGATAAAACAGAGCAAGGTGTCTCTTCAATCAATTTCTGGTGTCTTCGCTGGATAGAGCAGTCTCTTTCACCCAAATGAACTACATTTTTGTGCTTATCCGCTAGTATTTGAAATTCAACATGACGGGCATTCTCAACATACTTTTCCAGATATACGTTGGTATCCCCAAAAGATACCCTGGCTTCATTAGATGCTGTTTTTAGCGACCGCTTCAACTCTTTGCTGTTGCGGGCCACTCTCATTCCTCTGCCTCCACCACCCAATGTAGCTTTTACTATTACAGGATAAGAGACCTCGTTTGCTACACTTACCGCATCCTGCTCGCTTTTTACCGCATTTTCGGTACCCGGAAGAACCGGTAATCCAGCATTCATAACCAGCTGCCGGGCACAAGCTTTATCTCCCAACTTACGTATTACACCTGCGGGGGGACCAATAAATGTTATATCACAAGATTCACATATCTCCACAAACTGAGGATTTTCTGCCAGAAAACCATATCCGGGATGAATAGCATCTACACCGGCAACTTCAGCCACACTAATTATTTGGGGAACATTTAAGTAGCTATGTTCCGCTTGAGCCGGTCCAATACAAAAGGCTTCATCGGCCAGCTTGGAATGCAGTGAGTTTTTATCTGCTTCCGAATGGATAGCAACAGTTCCAATGCCTAGTTCCTTGCAGCCCCTAATAACCCGAACTGCAATCTCGCCTCTATTGGCAATTAATATTTTTTCAAACAACTATATGCCTCCACATTTAGGAATAATGAGCCACGAATAATGAATCAGGCAAAAGCAATAAACCATAATTCATAATTCTTAATTCCTAATTCGATGCTTTTTTACTGCTTGGCAGGCTCATACAAAAAAAGTTCCTGACCATATTCAACTGAACAACCGTTATCTACGAGAACTCTTTTCATCACTCCGTTTTCTTCGGCAATTATCTCATTCATTAACTTCATCGCTTCTAGTATACATACGCTTTGCCCTTCTTCAACCATATCCCCTTCTTCTACAAATGGTGATGTATCCGGAGCAGGTGCCCTATAAAAAGTACCAACCATGGGAGCCACTATAGATCTCCAGTTATCAGGGTAATTTTTATCCTTTAGCTCCATCACTTCTTCTGTTCCTGCGACTCCGGAATCCACCCTTACCTGTTCAAAATGGAGTCCTTTGCGTATGGTGACGCAGGTTCCGTTTTCCTCTATAGTAATTTCATTTATCTCACTTTCTTCAACCAGCTTTATCAGTTCCTTGATACGCTCCAGCTCCATCTTATCCTCCAATTTGCTGCACCAGTTGTGTTCATCCTCTACCTTAAATGAATTTACCGCTCTAAACTCTTGTAATATATTCACCGGACCGTGTGTCAACTTTTAAAACATCGCCAATCTGAATGAACAAAGGTACTTGCACTACAGCTCCGGTTTCCAGGGTCGCTGGTTTACTCCCCCCGGTTGCCGTATCTCCACGAACACCCGGATCTGTCTGGACGACCTCAAGTTCAACAAAAGTAGGCGCTTCAACACCTAGCACCTCCTTATCGTGAAAAACTACCTCAACTTCCATATTTTCCCGAACATATTTCATTGCTTCGTCCATCAAATCCTCGGGTAGGGTAATCTGCTCATATGTATCTGTATTCATAAAAACATATCCGTTGTGATCTTCATATAAATACTGCATCTTAAGCCGGTCCAATCTGGCAGACTCTACTTTTTCCCCCGCCCTGAAGGTTTTATCGATTACCGCACCCGTTTTTAGGTTTTTTAGCTTGGTGCGGACAAAAGCGTGTCCTTTTCCTGGTTTTACATGTTGAAACTCTACTACTATAAATAGTGTGCCCTTCAAATTAAGACACATTCCGGACTTTAGTTGGTTGGTGGTGATCAAACTTAACCTCCTGCATACGTCGGTAATTATCTATGCCTGGCCAATGCGCATACAATTATAGCACAAGATATTTCTTTTCAGTCACACCCCATAGTTCTCAGATTGTTAATAGTTCCTTGCTTGACTTTGTTAAAACCTCGGTCCCCTCTTTTCCCAGAGCAACCATATCCTCTATTCTTACGCCTCCCTTTTCCGCTAAGTAAACGCCGGGCTCGATGGTAAAAACCATTCCTGATTGCAATACGTCATTGGATTTTGGTCCCAGCGCAGGTGCTTCATGTATCTCTAGACCAACCCCGTGCCCCAGATTATGCCCGAAGTATTCAGCAAGATTCTGCTCTTTCAGGATCTCCCTCGCTGCACTATCTATCGCTCTTGCCTTTTGGCCAACTGCAACTTTTTCCACCGCTTTTTCTTGAGCTGACAGAACAGCTTGGTATAGCTTTCTATCTTCTTCCCCTGGTTTTCCCACAAAAACAGTGCGGCTTAGATCGGAACAATATCCCTTATATACAGCACCAAAGTCCATAACCAGAAAAGCATTCTTCCTTACTTCATTGGTACTGTTGGTAGCATGAGGCAAAGCCGAACGCTTACCACTGGCCACAATTAGTTCAAAGGAAAATCCATCAGCGCCCTGCTTTCTCATAAAATATTCCAGCTCAATAGCAATTTCTCTTTCTTGAATCCCGGGCTTGATAAAACTCAGAATGTGCTGGAATGCTCGGTCTGAAATGTCTACCGCTTTCCTTATTTTGCTCAGCTCCTTCTTCTCCTTTTTCAGTCGCAGATCCTCAACCAAGTTATCCAGCGGAATCAAATCAGCCTTGAGGCTGGATGCCAACTTCTTAAAACAGCCGTACGGAAGTGCGTTTGCTTCGAATCCAACTACATTGCTTCTGAGCATTTTTATAAGTGAGCAAAGATAGGAGTCCAAAAAGCCCCTATAGATTTTGATATCATACCCTGATACCTGCTTTCTTGCCTGATCTTGGTAACGATAATCAGTTAGAAAGAAGATTTTCCGGGGAGAAATTACCACGGCTCCTGAAGTTCCTGAAAAATCGGTTAAGTATCTCACATTTACCAGCTTTGTGATAACCGCTGCGTCAATGTTCTTCTGCTTCAGAACTTGCCTTATTCTGGTTATATGATCCGGATTTACCATGGTTTTATACTCAAATATTAGAGTCAAATAATAGGCTAACAAACGCTACTATTATAGCGAATTAAAAGAAGTGTGCAAAAAAAAGAATTGGGGTCAAATCTTTACATGTTACAATTCTTGATTAAAGTAAAATGTAAAGATTTGACCCCACGGTTGGCCCCATTGTTAGTTGGCGGGTTCTTCTTCCCAGAAGACTCTCTCAAATCCGGAGTTTAGAGGCTCGATGAAGTGAGGTGGTTGGATATATAACATTTTCTCATCATGCCAATAATCTTTAGAATAACCGCTAGCCTTGCTTCCACTTCCCGAATAAAATGTTCCCACCGGACCTCTAAATCTTTGAATGACCGAACCTTTGATAGTGATAGTTCCCTTGGCCGGACTATCTGCATAGTCTTCAAAGGTAAAGGAATGGTTTAGGGCAAAAACAGCTGCATTTATCTCGATATTGTAAGGAGCAACATCTTGCCCGCCCAGGTAATGAAGAATATAGACGTTGTTATTGGCTACTATGCCTAACATGTCCTCATCGGAATCCACATAAGTTAGATCACCTGATATATAAATATCATTGCTGCTAGCTATGGTTAGCCTCCCTGAAAGAATTCCTTCCATATAGATATCGCCGTTACCCGCAGTACCTTTTCCCAAAGCCTGCCCGTCCACGTAAATCACGCCATTTGAAGGAAGTGAAACTGTTCCCGTAGGTCCTGTGGTTTGGCCTGTGGCATCATCATTCGCCACTGTTATGGTACCGTAAGAATTCAAAGTAATTGTGGTTTCTCCGTAGTAGTAATATCCTTCCACTTGTGCAGTTAACTTAAGTTCGGTGTTAGCTGGTGGAAAGTCCAGGGGCGTAACACTCTCTTCATAACCCTGCTGAAAATCAGGATTGCTGCCTAGTTTCTTATAAATAGTCTTTGCACTACTTACTCTATCTTCAAAAACAGGATTACCGTTAATGCTAATGGTGTCATTGCTGTGCAAAGGTCCGTGTATGCTATCACCGGTTATAAACCATATTCTTTGACCTGTTCCCTCAACTGTTTCATGATCGGTTAGATAGAGATAATCTACAAAACTTCGTTTTTTGATCTGGGCTTTTACTTTTCGGGAAACATAATTGCCTGATGTTAGTTTCACCCTTCCTGTCGCCTCAACAATCACACCTGGTATTTCACTGGAAGTAGGCGTAATGTCCAGATGATAATCTCCGCCACCGTAGCTGACCCAATTATCAATACCTTCTCCATCTTGCCCTTCAGCAGGATGAGAGTAATTCTTATAATAATTCTCATCCTTGTTCATATGCCACACATACTCATTTACTCCTGCCTCGGCCACATGCACTGCCTTGCTGTAGTCTTCCTCATGCTGAGAAAGTGTTAAATCAGTGGCTGCCAAATAATATGCACTGATTCCCATAACTGTTACGATCGCTATGATCGCCACAACAATAGGAACTGCAAAACCGCGCTCATCCCCGTATTGTCCCGTCAACGCTATAGACCTTTTCCAGCTTTTTACTCCCATTTTGCCTATCTCCTCGACTAATCACGAAGGTTGCGCAGCTGAACTTCTGATTCTACCTCCAATTGATCCGCTAATTCGTCAGGCTCCTTGTCGACCAGCAAAGTGATTTTTACCCGCCTGATCTTCTTCTTATCAACCGAATCCAATGGTAAATCAGTCAATTCATTACCATCGCTGTCATAATATCTAAACACGGAGTCGGAACCAGCATTGCGTATATACTTTGCTATAGCTTCTGTTCCTTCCGTTCCCCCATACTCCCAGGGTTCCTCCTGCGTTGAGGGATTAAGCTCCCCCCTTATGAATTCATTATTGTTGAGATAGTAATGTATTCGATCCGGGCCCGGATCGCTATTGATATCAGAATAGAATTGAAATTCAAACCGATCAGCTAAATAGACACCGTAATCCGATTCTGATGGGCTTTGAGCTTGCCTTATTTCTTTGACCGATTTATCCATGGCAAATCTGGCGTTTTGCCTGACTTCAGAATCCTGAGAAGTTTTTGACCACGTTTTCTGGCTAAAATAGAACAAATTATAGGTAGCCCCCAAAATAAAAACAAAAATCAGAACAAAAAACATCATTTCAACCAAAGAAAACATTCCTGATTCATTTTTAAGAATTTGGATTAGGATTTGTTTTTCTTCTTTCATCTTTACCATCGGTATAGCACCTGCTCTTGCTGACCTGCCACAACTGTCACCCGCCGACGATTACGCCAACCCCACCGCCAGCGGTATACTGAATAGCTTCCAGGCGCTAGATTGTCAAACAGAGCTTCTCCTGAACCGAGACCTGTTGATTTTTCCTCATCATAGCCGTTACCAATGACTCGAATCCGAACATTAACTCTTGGTTCGCCGTTGCGCCGTCTTTCACATCTGACTAGAATCGATCCATACTGGTTTGCCTGATCTAAATAAACATCCAAGAAGGTGTTCTGGGATGCGTTGATAGCCTGATGATCATAGATCTGGCTCTGATAACCCTCCATTCCGACATTCACTGTGTAATAGCCTTCTTCCAGTTGAATTTCTAAAACTCCGCTATCATTTGTTTGAGTATCAATACTGTCACCTGTATCATCATTGGTGATAGTGACATCCGCCGGACCAATGGGATTACTTCCTGCATCGAAAACATTAATATGTAATCCCCCTGAAGGTTTGGGATGCAGAGTAACATTGATTTCTGTTGTCTGCATAGGTTGGATTTCAATAGAAATAGGTTGCGGCGTTGAATCATAGGAAGCAGCCCAGGCAATGAGATCATATGAACCGGGAAACAAGTCAGACACAGTGAAGTTACCATCGTGAGAACTGAATTCCTGAGTTCCTGATTCGGCACTGCTGAGAGTTATTCTTGAATTCTTCCCCACCAGATTTCCCAGAGGATCAAGCAGATGCACTATTAGAATTCCGGGTTGGCCCATGATGAATTCCAGATTGCGAGTTTCATTGACAATAACAGTTATTGTCTGGTTGGCTGTATCGGGCCGGCATATCCAACCGGTCCTGGTAGCCGCGACAGTGTAGTCACCTTCCTCCACGCTGGGGTCGAGCATGGAAAATAGCACTTCGCCATCTATATCGGTCTCGTCCCATATGGGACCGGAGGGGCCAGTGCTTATATCTATACGTACATTCTGCAATAGGTTGTTGTCCGTGTCCTTTGCTGTGACCAGGATATTTCCACCGGTTACTACTTTTTCTTCCGATTCTCGGGAAACATAGGTTACCATCTCCACTTCATTGCCCGATGTAAACACCCCTTGCCAGGAAACAGTGATAGTAACTTGTTTTTAATCCCTTGGATCTGAATCGCTGGGAAATACTCCGTCAAAATCCCCGTCGACCTATTTTACCCGGCTTTTTATATGAAAGCTGATAGCACTTTTTTCTTCATCATAGTCGCCATTGATAATTCCATTAGGATTTCCGGAGACTACTCCAACATCGTCATAAGGCACAGCCCGAATCTTTTCCAGTTCTCTATTTCCAAGATTTGTAGCAACTATTTTTGCACGACTACTGGCAGACACATCAGCAGTTAAAGTAAAAAGAGGGATCAGTCCAATAAGTGTCAATGTTAAAATTGTCAAACCCATTAAAATGCTCAGCAAACTAAAGCCCTGTTCCGACTGGACCCATTTACAACTGCGCAAAAGCATAATTAAAACCTCCGAAATGCTTTTCGCTCTATTAGATTAATCGACTTTACTACGGTAGTTAATAAGTGGAGATCAGTATTGCGT
>SDBS01001162.1_pt1 | contig 26939 bp, 26 predicted proteins | sample 2277091 | NCBI WGS metagenome assembly SDBS01 (sample SAMN10404972, study PRJNA504765) | marine sediment metagenome | isolation source: marine sediment core GS10_PC15, 163 cmbsf | place: Arctic Ocean: Southern Knipovich Ridge | collected 2010
GGCAAGACCTTCCCACCACCCGCCGCTTTGGCAATTCTCACGATGAATTGTAAATAAAATCGCGCGGAACCGTTATATTATCGGGGAAATGATCGGTGGAGCGAAACTATCGCCGCCGCCGATAATATAAAGGACGGGCGATAAGGAGTGGTTTGGTGGATAAACGAAAGCTGATCTTACCGGTCATCGGTTTGCTGTTTATATTGCCGGTATCCGCGACCGGACAGGGTTTTGATTTGTCGAACATGACAATTCGTAATTCAAACGATGCCGGGGATACCACATACGGAGCACACGGGGGCCGGGTAACCAGACGGGAGAAATTCGTTTTTGAATCAGTTATCGACCCCGAGGGGATCAGGATCTATGTGTACGACAGCGCCGGCCGGCTGCTCGATCTGGAAAACGCCGGCGGGACAGTCAAATTCCCCAAAGATTCCGCCGGCTATCATCGGATCGAACTCCAACGCAACAAAGACCCCAAAAAGCGCCGTCCCCCTTTTCGCGGCAAAAAATGCAAACGCGGGTATTATCTTTTTGCACCGTATGATTTTTCGTTGACCGAGGACGGCAAATTCAACTGGGGCATAATAATATTCGGGCTGCCGAAGCAGGACCTGGACCGCATAAGATTCAACATGCAGATCGGGCTGACCCGCTTGCGGGGCTGGGCCTGCCGGGGCCATGAACAGCGGATATTCATGGAATACAAAGATTACCCCCTATGCGAAAAGAGATACCTGCAACCGGCGCCGTTTCTCTATCAGTGCCCGCTCCATGCTCATTCCCGCGCGATCCGGGAGTCAAAATGCCCGCTATGTTCGACTGTACGGGTTCCCACCCGCCAGAGCCCGCATCCGTTTGTCACCATGGAAGAAAGTGGGCGATTAAAACACAGTACCCGCAAGCGGTGATCGAAGACAACAGTCTTTAAATACAACATCTTGCCAGCGGGAGACGTTTCCCAATTGCCAGATATCCAGCTAGATTTTGCGATGGAGTTTTTTCAGGAGTCGCCGGACCGCGGTTTTCTACGCCTTCGCCATCCAGTGGCCGCCAGACCGACAATCAGCAGCAGGAAACAGACCAGACTTAAATACTGGGCGAAATCAAAATGCGGGTTGTCAAACCGGAAATGGATCGTGTGTTTACCCGCTTTGACCGAGACCGCCCGGAACGTATAGTCCGCGCGATAAATCGTCAATTGCCGCCCATCCTCTTCGGCGTGCCACGCCGGATAATAGTTCTCGGAAAGAAAAACCAGCCCGTCGGCGGGCATATCGATCTCAATGGTGAATTCATTGATCTTGTTTTCGATAACCCGCCCGGCAACATGGGATGGCAGCGATGCGGGATCTAAGACCGGGGGAAATCCCGGGACTTCCTCCTCTAACAGCAACAACCGGCGATAGGGGAAATCCGGTTTTTTAATCTCTTCCAGGACCGCTTCATGGTCGGTGATGACCTGATACCCGAAAAATCCCGCCACCCGGGGAATGGCCTGCGGATTGGTTAAAAGATAATGCCCGCCGATCCGGCGCGATTCACCCGCCCAGCCGACCAGCGTCTGCCCGAGCAACATGAATTCCCTATTTTGCGCCCGGGCCGCCTGTTCGGCCAACTGTTCGGCGGGGATGGGGCTGACGGCCCGGGTGACATTCAAAAGATCGAGGATTTGCGGGTAAACCAGGTTTTGCGGTGCTTCATGCCGGCCGCTGAAATTGTCGTAGGATAACAGATGGTTACCGTGCATCGCACTCATCGACACCTCTTCCAACCCATACAACGCGAGATGATTATCGTTCAGCGTCTGCGGCAAAAGGAACGTGCGGAACGGCCCCTCGCTTTCCTTGGTCTGTTCGAGACGATCGATCAGCGCGGTGCGGGAATAGTAACCGTCGGGGTTGACCAAGTGAATAAACCGGGCGTCAAAACGCCAGAGGTCGATTAGCGCCAACAACGCCAAACCACCGAACAGCAGACCCACTTTCAAATTACGATTGAATCGCGACCAGAGTAAACCTACCGTGGCCCATAGAATGATAGTGGAAATCCACAGCCCGGTAACCACTTGCGGGGTGTGTGATTGTATTGCCGCCAGCTTTTGCGGATCCGGACGGGCTTGAAACAGCCCGGCCCAGGCATGGAAAAATCCCGCGCCCCAGACGGAGATGACGAGCGTAATCAGCGTATACACGCCGGCGACAATCGCCGCGACTTTGAAATATTTCGCCTTGACTGCCGCCTTGTCGTACAGGTGTTCGATTTGATGCATGCCCCACGCCGCGACCGCCACGATGCCGAAGGCAAATAGAAAATTAATCATACTGGGTGCGCGGAATTTTTTGACCCCCGGAACCAGATAGTATGACAACGTAAATAACGGCGTACTGGCCCCCGTGGCATAGATCAGGGCCAGGACGGACAACGCCGCAAAAAACACGACCTGTCGCCGCCGTTGCACAATCACGGTAACCAGGGCGAAAAACACGGCCAGCAGCCCGACGGCCTCGGAGTTTAGTTTAAAGTAGTTCTGGCCCCAGTATGTACTTGGTGAACTGCGATCGTCGGGGGCTCTGACATTGTCTCCGGGAAACTCCGGCACCAAAAGCGCGCCGACTTCCTCGGCGTTCATCGACCATGATGACGACCACTCGAACCCCTTCTCCTCGGTATGTTGAATGCGCTGGGAGTATTCCTGGAGATAGAAATACTGCGACATCCACTGGATGGCCGCTGCTCCCACGGCAAGGGCCAGCACCAAAACAAAAGCCGCTACCGGCCGGGCAATGACCCGGGGCCGGAATTTGTGCTCATCCCAGAGTAGGAACAAAAAATATAAACCCAGACCCCACGAGCAGTAATAGGCCATCTGCACGTGCGCGGTGAGAATCAAAAAGGCGTACACCACCCCGAAACCGAAGAACGACGACCAGCGGCGATAAACCGCTCCCCGGTGCAGGAACAAAAACGCCAGCGGGGTCAGCGCGGTGACATACATTTTGCCGTCATGGCCCGGATACATCAGCGAAATCAGGCATGGCGTAAACATGTACATGATCCCCCCGAGGACGGACGGACGCCAACCCAACCCCCACTCGCGCAGGAAAAAGTACATGAACAACCCGGCCAGAAATACATGGACAATGAGTTTAAACCCTAGCGCGTAAGTCACCGGCAGGATGACCTGCAAGATGGCGGCGGGGTAAAAAATATCACCATGCATCGCATCGACGAACGGCAGCCCGCCGTGGATATAGGGATTCCACAGCGGCATTGTCCCATATTGTCGCCAGAAATCGGCATAAAAGCCACGGAAAAACGGTCCGGCGGCCATCGTGTCGGTACCGTAGACCATCATATTCGGCGAAAACAGGGCGGGCCGGATTATCCCAAAAAAGATCACGGTCAACAGGGCAAACAACAGCGCCGCCGCCAGTGCCGGCCGTTTCTCAGTCCACAACTCCCAGGCGGCGGGCTGGGGCGGGATGGTTTTTTTCACCGGCGCTGCTTTTGCTGATTTTTTCCGCTTGGCCATTGGGGGGAATTTACTCAGTTCCTCTAGTCCTGACAACGGAAAAAGCGATTGCGCGAAAGCCACAATTTCGCCTACTTTTGCTGCGTGGGAAGGCGATAAAAAATGACCGAATGGGAATTCACAGCTGATATGGCAAGTTGGATCAATGAATTAATTGCCAAAGAACCACGCTTACCCTACTCCCGGGCTAAATGCGAGCAACGCGGAAAAGGTTCGTTAAAACGACGCGATATCACTCTCTTGGATAAAAGCAAGCGAGTCGTTCTCACCGGCGAAATTAAATTGCCGTATCAAAGAGACGGCGGGACCCCGCATAACACTTCCGTTGTAAAAGATGCGCGCGCCAAAGCCCGGCGGGCCAAATGCTCATATTTCTTTACCTGGAATATCAACGAATTCGTTCTTTGGGAAACCGCACCAGCCCGTACTCCCTGGATAGATCAGAACTTCAAGTCATGGAAAGTGGCAAATATCCAGAAGGAGAGTCATCTTGAATTACCGGCGACCATTCATACAATTAGAAACTGGATAGGTCTATTTCTTCATGAATACTCACAAGTTTTGCTTGGCACAGCCCCGTTGGGTTTAAAATCACCGGACGAAAGATTTGTTGATGTCCTGGAATCGGCCCTGCAAATGCCGGTGATGGGGAATTTTGATGAGCTTTCCCAGCGCTATAAAAAAACACGCTTTAAGGGCGAGCTCGACAAATGGATGCGAGAGGAGCAGGGTTGGGTCATCGCAGTCGACCCCGAGGGTATTTCACATAATCTTGAAAATGCATCAAAATCGGCTTGCTATACGTTGGTCAACAAGCTGGTTTTTCACGAGGCACTTCTGAAACGATACCATGACAAGATGGAGCAGCTGACGATCCCGGATTATATTGACTCCGGGAATGACCTGCGGCTACATCTTGAGCACTATTTCGCCGAAGCCAAAAACATCACGGGCGATTACGAAACAGTGTTCGGCGAAGAACATGGATTAATCGGCAACCGAATCCCCTTTTACTCTGATGGCGCTGTCCCCCACTGGCGTGAATTGATTAACCAAATCCACGAATTTGATTTTTCGAAACTTGATTATGAAATAATAGGAAAAATATTTGAACGTCTTATCGCTCCTGAAAAACGCAGGAAATACGGCCAGTTTTACACACGGGTCGAGGTAGTTGACCTTATTAATGCATTTTGCATTCGAAGAGGTGATGAAAAGGTTATGGACCCGGGTTGCGGTGGCGGGACTTTTCTTGTTCGAGCATATGCGCGAAAAAGGGAACTTGCCCCGGCCCGCAAGCACGGAACACTACTTAATGATCTTTTTGGTGTCGACAAAGAATCATTTGCCACTCATTTGACGACGATCAACCTGGCCACGCGAGACTTAATTGATGCAGAAAATTACCCCCAGATTGCACGAAGTGATTTTTTTGATCTCGAAAGCGGCAAGGCATTTGTAACCTTGCCAAAACGTGTCAAAGCAGATGATCTGGGAAAACGACATCGCGAAGTTAAAATACCGGAGCTTGACGCGGTGGTCGGGAACCCGCCTTATATTCGACAGGAGGATATACCCAAAGCGAAGAAAAAATCGCGAGGCGAGGTCGAACATGGCACAAAAGAGTATTATCGATGGCTTACTAAAAAGGAATGTGGAATAGCATTATCCGGGCGCAGTGATATTCACTGCTATTTCTGGCCGCACGCGGCCACTTTCCTAAAAAATGACGGTTTTCTCTGCCTCTTGACTTCAAGCCAGTGGCTGGACGTCGAATACGGTTTTCGATTACAAGAATGGATTCTCCACAATTTTGCCATCGTCGCCGTTTTCGAAAGTATCGATGAGCCCTGGTTTGTCGGGGCCCGGGTAGTCACCGCAATTACGATTCTCCGCCGCCAACCCGACGAAAAAAAGCGAATGGAAAATACCGTCCGCTTCGCCCTACTCGACCGACCCCTCGCACAAATCCTGGCGCACGACGATACCACTGCCGGGGCTTTCCGGGCCGTCGATAACTTCCGGGATGAAATTCTAAATATAAAAAAAAATACGGTCACCGGACGTTATCGGGTGAGGCTAGTCCGTCAGGAGGATTTATGGGCAGAAGGTGTTCGCCTTGGTGAGTTATTAAAAGAGGCAGAAAAACAGGGAAACACCGATCCAAAAGCTCAAAATGGTGCTTACTACGGCGGAAAATGGGGTATTCACTTACGGGCACCAGAGATATGGTTCCAATTAATTGATGAATTCGGTGATAAGCTCAAACCCCTGGGCAAGATATGTGATATCCGGCGAGGTATAACCAGCGGTAAGGATTCTTTCTTTTTTCCCATCGACGTAAGCGCGGAATGTCTGGCAGGCATGCAAGAGGACCATGAATTCGAAGATTTCTACGGCGTTCCGCGCAAGAAAGTCACATCAGGCAAAGTCAAATTGGTAAAGTGCGGGGTGGGACGGGAGGAAACACGCCCGATCGAAGCAAAATATCTGGAGCCGGAAGTGCATAGTCTGATGGAAATCAGGGGCTTTTCCGTAAAACCCGAAGACTGCGCCAGACAAATCCTGTTGGTCGGTGAGAAACGGGCAAAACTGAGGGGCAAATATGTTTTGAAATATATTGAATGGGGTGAGCAGAATAATGTTCATAAAGGTTCAACATGCGCCAATCGGGCGACGGAAGGGCATGAATGGTATGATCTGACAAAACATGATCGTGCTCCGGTGCTTTGGCCAAAAGAAAGACAATACCGCCATATGGCCCCTGTGAACCCGCGTGGATTAGCGGCGAATTGTCGCTTATATGAAATTACTCCCCCTTCCCATAATTGCGATGCTAGTCTATGGGGCGGCATCCTGAATTCATCGTGGGCATTATTATCGTCCTTGCAATTTGGCCGGCCGGTGGGCAACGAGGGAAACTGGAGTACTATGGTGGTCGACGTAAACATGATGCTCGTACCAGACCCTGTAAAAGCCACAAAACATCAAGTCGGCAGGATAAGCGCCGCGTTTGAAACGATGGCCAAACGCGATGCGTTACAATTCCTCTCCGAACGCCGAATGCGCGAAATGGCTTATACCCAATCGGGTCGAGAAGATGAACTACAGAACTTATCTGATGTATCCGAATTGGATATGGATGACCGCCGCGAGTTGGACGATGCCGTTCTTGAGATGTTGGGCGTTAGATCGAAAAAGCGTCGGCGGGAACTGCTGTGGGAGCTTTACCGACACCTCCGGGATTTCTTTGAATTGACGCGACAAAAAGAAGAAAAGGCCATCGCCAACAAAAAGGTAGCCAAGCGGCGGGGAGCGGCTCGGCCCGCCGAAATCGCTGAGCAAATCTATCAGGAAATCGTGGAAAACGAAGGCCAATTATTGCGGGAATACGACCCGGATTTTATCGATATGAGCGTGCCCTTCGACACCTTTGAATTCCCGATCGAAGGGACGGCTGAGCCACATTCGGACATGTTTATTGCTCACGGTGTACGTTTCACGAGAGGTAAGAAGAAACGGGTTCTTGGTATTGTTGAGTCAAAGTTCAGCCACCAAGATCCACTAATCGTATTAGTTGCCGAATCCGGCGTGCGCGACCTCGTGCGTATCCCCCGAGACGAGGAAGAATGCCTCCGCCTGCGACAAACTTATGGAGACTTCATAAATCATCGAAATCGGCGGATGCGTGAATTGATAGAAGACCGTACCGCCGACGAAGATATACAAGAAAAAGTCTTCGAATCCCTGCGGTCCCTCATCCTACGAGGCGGGAATTAAACCGTTAATTCCCACTTCCACTATCTCTTACGTCTCCTCCACCACTACCCCATCCTCCCGGGGGTCGGTGGTCCAGAAGCCGATGGCCCGGTCACGGGCGCGATCCAGCCCCTCGAGGATGGGCAAGCCGGTCAGCAACAGGATACGGCAGATGTCCGAGAGTGAGCGGTGGTCGCGCTCAGCGATGGTCAACAGCCGCGATTTTAATTCCCACGAGATGCGTAAATTGATGACATGGTCGCCCTTTAAACGGATTTTTTCAGACATGGCTTTGCTCCTGTTGTGCAGGTGGTAGATTTAGCATGGCGCCAAGGCCATGAAAGCGGCAATGCGTCATCAGGGTCTGGACCCGCTTGATATCCAGCCCGAATTGTCCGTTGATTCTGCGCCGCAAAGCACCCCAGGCCTCGCGGGGATTGCGGCGTGACAACGCGCCGTCAATTTCTTCCCGGTTGGGAGCGCGACAATAGGGACATACCGAATCGATCGCCGTGGTCAGGCCGAACCGCTGTTCCACAAACCCGGCCAGCATGCCGCGCAACCGCCGCTCGGCACGCGTTCGGATAGTGTCAACTTCCCGCTCGTCGATATTTTGCCGGTCGGCGATTGTCTTGCGTGAAAGGCAAAGGAGATGATAATCGACGACTATCCGCCGCTCGGCCTCCGGTAACATTTTAATAACCCGGTTGACTGCGTCCGCGATCTCGTCCACCCTCGGATCGATTTTTTCCGGTCGTTCGGTAAAATTCGTGGCAAAACGGGCGGCCCAATCACCACCCCAAAACGAGGGTTCTTTATCGGGAACCCCATTATGGTCTTGCGGACCGAACGCCACGCGCCGGCGAATAGGCCGAGCGGACGGATTATTTGTTTTTTTCATCATGCACCCAAGGTGGGGGCGGGTGCATCATTGGGCAATCAGATGGCCATCAACTTGCGGCGTCGGCAGCCTTATAAAAATCAAGACCATGTCCGGCAAACCAATACGGCCATGATCATTCAGGAAAAAACCTAATGGATACATAACTTCATAGATGATATTGAAATGATATCACTTTTAGAGCAGTTGTCAAAAGAACGTTCCGATATCGTGGCTGGTGTACCTCCCGGTGCACCAGCATCTGACTGCCATACCGCTGGCGCACGAGGACGTACGCCAGCCACAAGGGTTTGTATCTTTTGTACAAAACGGAAAATATTTATGACAACTGCTCTAAGGTATACAGATAAAAGTGTAAATAATCCCGCAAATTGCCGGAGAGGTGTGGAATCGTCAATTGTAAGCTAATTCATCATACGCACCAGACGGTAATACGCCTGGCGGGCCGGCTCGAATTCGGGGTCGATTTCGAGTGCCTTGTGGTATTCATGAAGCGCTTTCGAAAAATTGCGCCGGGCTTCCCAGACGCGACCGAGGTTGTAATATGCAAGGTGGGTCTCGTCCGTCTCACGGGCCAGGACCGCGCGCCGCAGGTAGAAGGCGGCCTCCTCGACCTCGCCCAACTCCAGAAGACAGGCGCCGATTTCGCCATACGGGTTGCCATAATCAGGGTCAAGTGAGATGGCAATCTTGCAATACTCAATCGCCTCGTCGTAATTGCCCAGGTGCGCGTTGGCCCAGCCCAGGGCGGCATAGGCCTCAGGTGTCGGATAGTTTTTAATCGACTTACGGTAATGGTCGATGGCGTCCTGGCAATAGCCGGTATCCAGAAAATCGTTGGCCATAGCCAGGTATTTCTCAGCCTTAAGTATTCGTTGACGGCGGGTTATTGACATATCCGCTCCGATACCTCCTTGCCCTTTTACATCAATAACGCAATCTTTTCGAATGATCAATCGTTTTTCCTAATTATCTTTGTTTTTCACGGAATTTTCACAAAAAATGACGGGCCGGGAAATCTCTCCGTCCATGGAGACAATACCCGGCCCGACTGATAGCTACCCTTTGATGGTTCAAACCGGCGAAAGTTTTTCCTTTTCTGGTCAAGGAGAAGGAGTTCCTCCCTCACCAAGGAACTCCTTCCATCCCCCGCTTCGTCAGTACCCCTTACCGCTTTCTTCGCCGCTAACCTTGTTCAGTGCTAGATAGGATCAAACCCCATGCCAACCTTCGGTAATTTCGGCCGGCAAATGACAGAATACGTTGTCAAATAGCCGGTTGCGCATTCCGTCATCGGGAATGATTTTGGTGTGCAATAGTTTGCTCCCGCAGATTATGCGCCGCACAATCCAACAAAACACTTTAAGTGAATCGTTTAATCGAGTGGTGCAACATACGATACTAAAACGCAAATCTTGCGCCGGGGGATTGCGGTGGTTAGGAATAGGAAACCAAAATCTTTGAAAGACCTAGGAAATGGGATAAAGGGGCATCTCATCCCAGATTTGTCCCTCCAATAAACGCCCCGCCTTCTTCTTATTGATACCACCCCATTGCTTGAAAAAGAATCGGACTCCCGCATCTCGGCATTGATCTCTAATATCAACGACCCACTCCGGGAGCATCGGGCGCGCGTGAGGACCCGACTCGCCGCCCACAATCACCCAATCGATTCCACGTAAGTCGAGTTTTGGCAATGGGCCGAGCAGTGGTTCTAACGAAAGAAATTTTACGGCGGCGCGTGTCCGGCGGAGATGGTCGATCCGGTACTCATAGTCTGTTCGCTCCACGCTGACGCCCATCCAGATATTTTCCGGCCATGGGAGCAATAAGTTTAACTCCCCCAAACGCTTCGAGCGCTTGGTCAACACCTGAAAAATATGCTGGGGTGCCCGAACCATCACGTCAAAAACGCGCTGAATATAGTCCAATGGAACTAATTCATGAAAGAGGTCACTCATGGAATTGACAAATACGACCTGTCGTTTTTTTCGGCTAAGGGGCATTTCCAGTACATGCGGGTGCAGGGCCACCTGAAACTCATTGCGGTAGTTTTTCGACCCCATGGCCTTAAGTCGTCGGGCCATGCGCTCGGCGTAGCAATGCTTGCACCCGGGGCTTACTTTGGTGCATCCGGTAACCGGATTCCAGGTTGAGTCGGTCCATTCAATGGTTGATTTGCTGACCATGTTGCGCACCCCTACCTCGATATTTATCAAAAATATAGGAAACAATCCGCGCCGCAACAGGTTTCGGTGAGGCAAAAAACAAATAATAGACAATTGCTCCCTTGGTGTTTCTGAGTGGTAAAGGTTCTGGTACATATTTGAAACCAGCAACGTCACGCAGTCTTTTTTGAAACGCATGCGCAATTACGAAATTGCTTTGCTTCTCGGGAAATCCGAAAAGATTACCGGTCGTGTCATACACAATCTCCCGCCACGATTCATCACCCCAAAACCGATTCATGCGCTCCAGATTTCGACCGCTTACCCGCTCCGGATTGCGCCAAAATACGTTTCTATTCATATCCATTAGCGGGAAATTTAAAAAAATCTCTATTGAACCCTTTTCTCTTTTTCTTCCTGCGGCCTCGATTACGCGCCAGTCCAGGTCTAGGCCATAGGGATCAAGAAGACATAGTCCCCTGCGGAAATCTTCGAAGCGTACCTTTGGGAATATTTCTTGCAACAGTATCTCGTTACAATCGCCCTCATATACATGGACATTTGGTTTCTGCTCGGCGATTTCCGATAGTGCCCTGACTCGCGACCTCTTGATATCAATGAAATAATATTCGGGAAAAGGGGGCTCTACATTCAGGGCATTGAGCGGTGAACCCGGTATAAAGCTCTTGGTAGTTTTTGAGATATGCTTACCGGCACCAGCGAACGCATCAATGTAAACATGATGAAATCCCGGCTGGTTCGATAGGATTTTCGAGTATTCCCGGGCGTATGCCTTTATAATATCTAATTTGATTTCGGACCAATATCCAATCTCATCAAACTTTAATGACTCCCCTGAATCCCTTGGAATGACCATACTTTTCCCCAATCGAGAAAATCCACGGCTCTCAATTAACAATTTGCCGCTAGCTATGACCAAGGTATGGTTAATGGCTTTTAATGCAATCACTTTCCCACGTTTTTTTGTTGGTCTCGTGGCCCAATTCGTGCCGTCCAATACCAAAAAAATCGGGCGGCAAAACCTGCCGCCCGTGAGCCATCCGTTTCTTGTTGCCGACTGATTTGTTCTTTGTCGGAGTGCACCTCCTTTGGTGATGCTCCGTTTTATACCCTATCCGATCGCTCCAATTAATCAACGCCGCCGGGCCGCCCGCGTTTACAACCACCGGGGATTTATTCCAAATCAAAGACAACCTTGTACGACACCCATACCGCTACCGGCCGACCGTTCTGAATGGCGGGGCGGTAGCGATTTTTCATTGCCGCCTCAATAGCTGCTTCCTCAAAACCGGCGTTAGTCCCCGAGGCCTTGGCGATAATGGCTTTGCCCACGCGGCCCTCCAGATCAACCAATACTTTGACCCAGACTGTGCCGACAATACCCGCCCTTTCGGCCAGGTCGGGATAAACCGGCGGTTCCTCGTAAACCGCCACCGGCGTTTCCTCGACAAAGATGAATATATCCGGGTCGGGAAAGACTTCAGGCGGGGGTGCATAAACGACATTCTCATCCTCGCCGCTTTCACCGAATTCAGCGCCCAGGGAATTCACATAGTCTGCCAGCTCGCTAGTTGTAGCGAAAATGATTTCCTCGACGATAAAATCATCGTCGACCGGCACCGGAATGCCGACGACGGGCTTTTCTGTCAGCCCGGATGCAGTTTTAATCTTCGGCCTGGAAACCATTGTCGGAATGGGTTTCAGATCGTATTCGAAAGAGCGGATAATTATATCCGGCGGGGCTTCCGGCTCCGGCTGGAGTGCCGCATGTAACAACATCCCACCCATTAAAATCAGCGCCGTCCCCGAAGCCAGTATCACTCCCAAGAACATATTCCGCTGATACGAACTTTTGATCTCCCAGGCGCCGATCCCTGCCGGGGTTGCCGCAACTTGTGCGCTGCGCATCTTACACCTCCCATGGTTGATTTTTTCTTCAACCGCCGCCAAACCCCGCGACGGCATCTAAATGACCGGGTGGTGAGGGAAGGGTCTTTGCCGGCCTCCGTCAAGACAACGTCGAAAACAGCGACGCGTTTACAAGACCACAAACAATCGGCGGAGATGGCTTCAAGCGCGGGGATTCCGAATGACCGAAAATCGAAAGGATAAATTTACATAAAAAAACCCCGAACAAGTTCGGGGTTATAATTATTCACTTTAGCAACACCTATTTCAATTCGAACACTACCCGGTATGAAACCCAGACCGGGATCGGCCGGCCGTTTTGAATCGCGGGTTTATAACGATTTTTCATGGCCGCTTTCAATGCGGCCTCCTCAAAACCGGCATTGGTGCCGGAGGCCTTCTCGACGATGGCATCCCGCACGCGTCCCTCCTTATCAACCAGGGCCCGCACATAGACAACACCCTCAATCCCGGCCCGTTCGGCCATTTCCGGATATGTCGGGGTCTCTTCGTAAACCTGGACCGGCATTTCTTCCACGGCGATGAATTCATCGGGCATGGGCATGAACTCATCATCGGGGATATCGATAATCAACGAATCGCCCCCGCCGAGATCTCTGGAGGAGGTAATCGGCGCGGCCAGTTGGGCCAATTCCTCCCGCGTGGCAAACCTGACCTCCTCGGATACTTCCTCATCAGGTACCGGCGTGGGAATACCGATCGAGGGCGGCGCGATTTTCGGCTGAGCCACCTGGATTTGCGGCGGGCGGGCGGTCATTGACGGCGGCGGCGCCAGTTCGGCCAGGGTTTTAATCCGTATCACATGCACCGCCTCAACCTCACGCGATTGCAGAAACGTATACAGCATAATCATCCCGACAATCGCCAATGCCGCACCGGAGGAGATAATCGTCCCCAGAAACATATATTTCTGGTAATACCGCTTAAGCTCAAATGCGCCAATCCCGGTGGAAAAAACACTGCGGACTACGGCTTTAGTCATGGCGTGGTCTCCTCCCCTTCTACTCCCGCCTCGGGAACCAAGCCATCGTACAGCGACCGAACCCGCTCGGTGATTTTCTGATCGCCGTTGGTCCACGGCGCCATCGAGAAACGATATGAAAACTCCGGTTTGGCTTTCTTGAACCGGGCTTCGATAATTTCGATCTCGTCGATGATATCAACCATCTTGGAGTATTTGGCATACTTATGGATTTTGATCAAAGTTACCAGGTCGGCGGTTTCCTGGTTTTCACTGATCAAAATCGCCGCCAATGAATCGAAGGGAATCGGTTCCGGGTCTTCCTTTGACATGTTCCAGTACATATTGTTGTACTCGTCCACCCGTACGGTCAGGACCTTCGATTCTTTGACCGGAATCTCGGTATCCGGCGGCAGGTTGATCTCCATCGCCTGGGGCTCGGAGAAAACCGTGGATACCATGTAAAAAATCAAGAGCAGAAAGGCGATATCCACCATCGGCGTCATGTCCAGCCGGATGGAAATACGCCGCTTGGGCCGGCGCAGACCTTTCTTTTTGCCTTTTGATGAAGGTCCTGCTAAATCAACAGCGCCCATGGGGCTTCTCCCGCTTTATTTCTCTTTGCCGCAAAGCAATACCTCGCTTCGCATTCTCATTTATACAACGCGCCAGATACGGGTCCGTTTACAAATATTTCGGCCGGATCCCGCTACAATGGCGCTATTGGCGTTTGCTCCACATCCGTAATGATCTGGAACGAACTCAGCTCGGACTCCTGAAGGTTTTTCATTATCTTCTCCACCGTACCGAAGTTGGCATCACGATCGGCCTTAAGGATAATGAAGAGATTTCGGACTCCCTGCCTTCGGGCCTCGACCCGCATCTGGTTGATCGCCGACCCGACCGAGTAGTAATCCGCCTCCCGATACTCACGCTGCGGGACGGTAATCGAATCGCCGATTATTTCGTCCCAGACCTTGGTTTTGATGATATAGTCGACGAAAATCGAGTCCAGCGCAGTGACCGTCACCGTGATATAATTCGTCTTGGGGAGCTCGCGTTCCGACCGGGAGACCGGCAGCGCCACTTCTTTCTGCTCGGGCGGCTTGAACTGGGTGGTCGCCATGTAAAGAATAAACAGCAAAAAGGCAATGTCGACCATCGGCGTCATATCCAGAACGATATTGACTCGGCGTTTCCCCTTTCTCATCGATTAACCCTCGGTTTCCTTCGCCTTGAGCAATTGCACGACTTCATACGACGCCTCATCGACGGTGTAATTGAACGAGTCCACTTTATTGACGAAGAAGTTGTAGGCGATGATGCCGACAATCGCGTTGGCCAGACCGCCGGCCGTGTTAACCAGCGCCTCGGAAATACCGGTCGCTAACGCCGTGGCGTCGATTACACCGCCCTGGGCGTGGCCGGTGGCGTTAAAGGCGCGGATCATGCCGATGGTGGTACCTAAAAGCCCGACCATCGTGGCGATTGAGGCGATTGTCGAGAGCGCGATCAAATTTCGCTCCAAAAGCGGAACTTCCAGGGCGTTGGCCTCATCAATGGCCCGCTGCGTCTCGGAGAGTCGCTTTTCAGTTCCCATCGCTGAATCATCACGGATCTGCGAATACCGCTCGATCCCGGCGCGCAGAACATTGGCACAGGAGCCACCCTGCTTGGCGCAGGCCGCCATGGCGCCTTCGTAATTGCCCTGCTTGAGGTATTCGACCACTTTCTTGAAAAATGACTGGATCGAAGCCGTGCCGCGCGCTTTGCGCAGGGTGAAAATACGTTCCAGAATGTACGCCGTCAGCATGACTAAAAGCGCAATCAGGACACCGACCAGTGGGCCGCCCTCCTGCAAGTAGGCCGGCAACTGGGTCCAGATAATAAACCCGGTCGCCAGGGAAATAATCAAGACGATGACTGTGAAAACAGATTGCTTCACGGGCTCCTCCTCATAACGGAAGCTGTTTTGCCTTTTGATTGCCGGTTAATCGTGGATTGCCGTATCGGGAAGAGACCCCCGCCCATCACATGCACTCGTGTTCCGATACCGCCGACTCCCCAAACCGCTTCCCGTCTGGATAACGGCTGAAATTCCCCACTGTTTACAAATCGTTACTCTTTATTGCGTTAAGATAAAACATCGCCACGGGGATGATCGCGCCATAAGAAATAAGACCAAACAACGTGACGATAGTGAAACTTTCGCCCAATCTGGTCAGGCCGGCATTCGCCAGCGGGGCAATATTACCGCCGGCCAGGGTGAAGACCATCGCCAACAGCCAGGCGCCCAACCCGACATAATTCAGACGAAGAATCAGGCGCAATCGGAGGACGTATTTGTCCGGGTCTTTACCTTTGCCGAACAATATTAGAAGACCCAAAATCGCCAAAACAGGGACACTGATGAATACCGCCAAACCACACAGCCCGGCCAGCCCGACTCCCGTTCCAACTTCGAAAGCACCGCCTAACGCTCCCCCCAGCAGGCCAAAGACACCAAACCAGGTGGCCGTTTCCTGACCGCGCGTTGTCCAATACGAAAACCACGGCAATAGCGTCGAGAGCAGCAGGACGACATTGGAACCGGTCAAAACAATGCGATCAGTGGCCGTGATATCGGGCGTGTTGACGAGCGAGAAATCCCGGTCCCAGTCGCTGAACGACCTGACCGCGCGCACTTTTTCGACATGGCTGTCGTATTCGGCGTCGGATTTCCAGAACTTCCCGATTTTTTTGGGGAACACCTCGAACCCGAGGTACCGGTACCGGGTATCCTCGTCGGGCATTACTGCTTTTTTTTCTTTTACTTTTTCCTTTTCGGCTTTCGTGTCAGCCATACAGACATCCACCCGTAATATGTGAGACTACGACTGTTCTATTTTTGGCCCCCGGCCTTCATACCGGGAGTGTATTTGTATTCCAGGCCCTCTTCATAAATTCGAAGCAGATCCAGAAACTCGGCATCGTTCGGATCGGTCTTCAGCCCTGCTTCAAACAACGGACGAGCTTCTTCCCAATTCGGTGTGGGCAACTGGGTATAGGTTTGCGCCAGCCATTTCATAATATCAAACATCTTACGGGGGCTGGTGCCTTTGTTTTTCATGCAGTTGTAGGCGCGTTTGAGGTACGGCAAGGCCTTTTGATAGGCCAGCGGCTGGGCCGACACCTCTTTTTCAGAAGCCCCGACAAAAAACGTGTAGGCATACCATTGTTTATAATCACAATTGTTTGGCTCTTGGGCGATCAGTCCCACATAGTACTCGCGTGCCTTATTCCATTGGCCGGATTTCAGCAGAATGGGCGAGGCCGACTCGCGCGCCGCGGAACGGACGGTGCCCTCGGCCGAGGTATCCGCCGCCATCGCGCGTAACAGGAAATCCAAAGCTTCCATTTCCTGCCCGAGCTTCAGACGCGGTATCGCCGAATTGTACCAATAGCGCGCTTCATTGGGGAAGATTTCGGCCAAGCGATCGAAGTACCACTTTGATTCCTCATGCTGCTTAAGCCCGTTGCCGCTCAGCATGGTACCAACGATGGAAATAGACCGCGCGTCGGTGGAATCCAATTCAATGGCTTTTTTAAGATCGCTTAACGCCAGATTCAGCCAGGCGGCATCCGCGGCCTTGACCGAATCATCGAGAGTCATCGCATAACGACATATTCCCCGGCGATTATACAATTCCGCCGAGGCCGTATCGGCATCGGTCAGTCCCGCCTCATATTGGTCAAAACGCTCGACGGCATCTCCATAGCGCCCCAAAAGCTGCAACGATCGGCCCAGGTGGAAAAGCAATTCCGAATCATCCACTCCCACCTCATCGATGGCCCGGCTCAGTTCTTCGACCGCCTGTTCATACGCATGAAGTTGGTAGTACGCGCGGGAGATATTCTTGGCCACGAGAACTTTATTGGAATCGGGCCACGCTGAGCGATAACGCTCAAAATAATAAAGCGCGTTTCGGTAATACTCTTCGGCTTGTTCTCCACGCTGAGAGCGCGCCGAAAGAACATATAACAGAGCCAGATCGTAATAGACCGGAATGAAGGTTGTATCACACAAATAGGCCTGTTCAAAGGAATTCCGCGCGTCGTTGAACGCCCGGTCCCGGAACTGCGCGAAGCCGATGCGGTACCAAGCCATACAGTTGTTCGAATCGGCCCGGAGCACCGCCTGGTACTCGATCTTGGCCAGTGAATAGACCTGGCAGTCATAATAAGCCCGGCCGAGATCAACGCGGTAGTCCAGTTTCTCTTCGTCCTGGATGGTGGCCTTAAGCAGGTATTGTTGCGCGTCGTTGCAATTCTCGGCGGCGGTGAGCGCCCGGCCGATGGCGTTATTAAAAGCCGCCTTTTCGGGGTCTTTTTTTGCCTTGCTCAAGCCCTTTTCGAGGACCTTGATCGCCTCATCGGTTTTCCCCAAGGCAATAAGGGCATCCCCCAGTTTCAGGCGCGCTTCCTTGTCCCCGCTCTTAATCTTGAGCGCCCGCTCATAAGCGTCTTTGGCGTTTTCCAAATCACCTAAACCGGTATAGGCATCGCCCAGGAGTTTAAACAGGTTAAGGTTGCGGGATTCATCTTTTTGGGCGTCAATTAAATAATCGACCGCGTCCTGGAACCGTCCCTCGTCCAGCATGGTCCGGGCCGGTTTGAGGTCGACTTTGCCAAAAACCGGCGGGGCCACGATCACACAGATCGCAAGAATGACCGCCAACGATTGAAATTTACGTGTCTTTAGCATATCCTCCCACACATCCCCTTATTAAATACAAGATTTAGATTATCTCCCATTTTCCTTGCCGTGTCAAGTGATTTCTGTCACAAGTCCGGCCCTAATGCCTTGTCCGCCTAGTGAATCTCTATCCTGGATCTCCGTCGGGATCGTGACAGCCAAATATTGATCAGCACTCGCAACAGGCCGTAACCCACCAAGGCCCAACCGATTGTCGATCGCATCGGATGCTCCCGCAACCCCAGCAATCCCAATCCGCCGGACAAAATCATCACACCCAACACTCCGAACAACACCGCCCCGGCCCATCTTGTCCACCAACTCGCCGTGCCGGTCTTATCACCCCTCATTTCGGCTGGTTACTCTCCCCCCATTTATAGTACGCAATATACCGAATTATTCCAGCAACCAAACAGAAGAACCCCAATTCTTGCTATTCCCGATTCCATTTTTGACATCCGACCGCTTATATCCCCCCCGAACTACAGCAATTACCCGGTTAAGGGCCTTAATCCTCTATTACAAAAGAAGTTACATCGAGCTAACCCTCTCCCGAACTAATGAATGAATGCATCTGCATCGGGCCAATCGGCTGTATAGTTATAAAAGATGTAATATTCGCGATCGATAAGCCCAAAGTTGGGAGGGAAATATCGATAGAACCACCAGTTCAGCGGCAGGGCGGGAAACGGGTCATCCACCGGTTCAATTGAAATCAGAACGGTATCATCAGCGCTGAAATGGAAGGGGGCAATCGGCAAGTTGCTTAAGAAATCTTCGCCCGGAAAACCGGGTACCGCAGCCTGGCAATCATAATATTGGCAATCTTGATCATTACCTGTGTTCTGGGTAAATCGGCCAATCGGCAAATAATGACCGGCGTGGATCGCCCACCCTTCGTACACCCAACCATCGGGCAGTTCCGGCAATGGCTCCAATCCTGGTTCGGTCAAGTCGATCGAGGTGAACCAGATGCCCGCTAGCTCATTTTCCGGACTCGTCTCACTATCACTCGGGGTGGCGAAAACAAAATTCATTGCTGTCGGACTTTCCAAGCCGATCGCCGGGCTCACCAACTCGGGTACTTGCCGATCAATTGCTGCCACCAGAAATACGAAAACATCATCAGCCGAATCAGTCGATGCCGACGTTGATGTCCGTTGAAAAGTAACCCGCAAAGAATCACAAGTGTTGCGAAGATCAATATCAGCAAAAGTCAGCGTATCGTGCAGTTTCCCATTGGCATCCAGATTAAACGTCTCTCCCGCAATCCACTGGCCGTCCTGAAATGCCCAGACCTGGTACAACCACGGATCCGATAACCGGGACACATTCCAGAATTCCAGGATTAACTTTGTGTTCTCAATTTTCGATTTGGTCGGCCCATCGTCACCGCCGCAGCCCAACACCAGCAACGCCACCAGACCAGCCAAAACCGGAACGGCCGCTTTTCCATGTATTGCTTTCATCGCTCCTCCTACGGCCGCGGGGCCCATACCGCCGCCTGTAATATGTTATACGATTATCTGTTTTTTCCGCCCAGTTCAAAATACGCCGCTGCCATAGCGCGGCTGGTAGATATAATCCATTGTAACAACGGTCTGGCCGCCGGTCCCGGTAATACCGGCCACACGAAATTTTGCCCAGCAGTTTTCCGGAGTGGACAGGATATACGTAATTCCCTCGCGCAAAAGAATTTTTGTCTCCCCCTTCCCCGAAATTTCCACCACCGGGTATTCATCCACTGATTTACTGGGGCCGATTTCGTGAAATTCAACATACCGCTTAAACTGTTCTAACCGGTGCGGGCTGGCGGCGAAGACGCTGTCGTTTCTAACGAATAAATACAAGTCGTTTTTTTCATCCCGGGAACGCACATGTCTCCGCTCGGCAAAACTGTAGCCATCCCTTTTCCCCACATGCCGCGGCACCATTTCGATCCGACCGGAGGGACGGGGAATAACCGTAATTTCCTCGGACGGCGGACCGATCCTGTCGTCAACGCCGACAGTACGCACATGAATATAGTATAATACGCCATATTCCAACTCAATAATTTGCGCCGTTTCGATGTCGGTGCGCGGATCGGTGTCCCCAGGATAGGTCATCGACCGCCACCGACACGCATGTCCCTCCGGGGAGTTGGGTGAGAGTTCACGAATGCTTTTTTCGGGTGAAATGTAGATCTGGTACCCGGAAATTGCGTCCCCCGACCGCCGGTTGGTCTGCCAACTCAGAGAAATGCCTCGCTCCAGGTGCTCGACCTGGAGATTGGAGGGAACCAGATGGGGCGGCAGAACATCAAGCTCGGTAATCCGGGGTTTTGGCGCACCGCACCCGCAGAACAATATCAGGCCGATGCACAACGACGCGAGATAAACCACCGACGGAATAGTCGGCCACCCGGTAACGCCATGATATCTCATTTTTGTCCGTCCCGTGAGAGGATGTCCGGTGTCTGGCCCCGTTGAACGGGAACATACCCGAAGGTCCCGCATTGCCCGTGGTCTCGATCCGAGAGGTGACCCATACTTGTAAAATCCAACACTATATCAGGGGGCAGGTTAGCCGAAATGCTTCGCCGGCCTCGATACAATAACGGCATTCGTTTTTATGTCCGCCCGGATTCCCGCTGATAATACTGCCGCCACTCTTTCTCAAAATCATCCAGTTTGGCTCCGTAAATCCTCTCGATTGACTCGCCAAACCCCAATGTCGAACTCCACAACATTTTAAAACGGTCCGGTCCATAACTGGCCAGCAGGAATGCGCACAGCGAGGCAGCTTCCGCATAGTATACGGCCGGGTCCTTGGCGAAGGTGGTGTCGGCCAAGTCACCAAGGGGGATAAATCTGTTTTTGCGTTCAAAACCGAATGTCGTGGAATGAACGTTAACCGATGGCTGCGAATACAATTGATACATACCGTCTTTTAAGGCCGCAAACGACTCTGCGTTCCGGTCAATGAAATAACACATGGCCAGGGCCACGTATCCGCCCGGATGCTGTCCGATACGCATGAAAATAGCGTCATCCTCAAAAAACCCCACGGGTCGTCCGATCAGCGAATCACTTTGCACATCGGTATTAAAAACAAAAAAATCCACCGGATCGTCAGGTTCGATCTGCAGTACATGGCAAAGGTGAGCGCAGATTTCCTCGCAGGTTTCCGCGAAATCATCCATCCGGTCCAGGCGGGGTGAATTCGGAGGATAGTAAAAAACGAAATGTTCCGACGAATACCATTCCCAATTGTCTTTGATCCGCGAAGTATCAATACCGCCTGATCCACAACCGGCTGCGCACAGCAATATGGAGCAAACCGGGACCAGAGCGACGATGCGGCGGAAGATACCCGGTGTTCCTGTATCCCACATCAACTCTACCTCCTCCGCCGCAAATATATAACTTTCCGACCGGAATGCAAATCACCGCAGGGCTAAATGGGGGCCGGGCTATTGCGTCCAATGGAGCCAGTCGACAAATATAAATTGCATCCGCCCGATCAATAGGGAGACGCGCGCCATTACCGTATAGCCGAAATGCGCGCCAAAGGCGACCATGATAAACCAAATCCCGACTTTTGCCACCCCGCCCAGCGCACCGGTGTGCGGTTTGGAAAAATAGAAGTAAATAAGCGTGGTTAATACGCCCACCACGATGACAATATTGCCGAAGTCATTCAGGGGCAGGAGGGTGCTTTTCATCTGCGGGAGAATCAGCCCGTGAAGTTGCTGTAAAAACATGATCCCCGCCGTGGTCCCGATGACGAAAGCCAGCGGGATCCGGGGCAACCACCGGGTTTTGGGGGAAAACCGCACAAACAACAAACAGCCCATCAGACCGGGGATCAGCAGGTCCCAACGGCCGGAAGAAACTATCGGCACGAACATCTGCTGCTTGATCACCGAGTTGAAAATCAACCCCGCATAGTACCCGGCGGACAGCCCGGCAAAAACGTGCTCGGCGAATTTGAACCACGGGTTGTCCTTGAATAAAAAGGAATACACCGCCAGCGTAAAAAACGCCGGCAGGAAAAAATAGAAAAACGGCTGCGACCAGACAGAATCCATGATCAGCTCCGTGCCGCCCGTCGTTTGCTCACAAAATACCCCAGGTTCCCCATAATAATAAACGCCACAATCAGCAGGTGGATTATCGACTGCGAGTCCATCCCCCGGGTGGCGCGCGCCGGGCGTCCGAGCAGATTTTCATATTCAGCGCACCCTTTCATGCCGCCTAAAAGTCCGACCAACTGGTTGGCCTGCACAAACGACAGACTCTTCGGCGCCATCACCGCGGTCACCCCGGCCCCCATCGGCACCCCGAAACGCGCGTTAACCAGCCCCACCCAGTAGTCGACGGCAACGTTGTCGGAAACGACGAAGATGAACACCACACTGTCATAGTTGGGGACCCGGCGCATTAGGGGAATTTCATCCAACGGCGTGTCGCGATGGTCGGTGGGGAAAATATCAGAAATGCGCGTGCCCATCCCGAGCATCACCGCGCGATAGTCCGGCTTGTAGCCGAGGTTGACATAATCGACGCCGTAGGTCTTGTTGAACTCCCCGCCGATTGAATCGAGCAGCCGGTCGGCGATCGTCGGTCCTCCCATCCCCACATTAGACAACCCGACGATATAACAATCCTTGCGGAACAAATGCCGTAACGCAACCACGGCCATCGGTTCGGTCTCGGCCAGTGTCGAGGGCCAGAAATCGAACGGCAACATCACAATCGACGAATCGGGCAACGCCTCGACCGCATCGAAAAAATTCTGCGTTTCCGGCGTGACCGGTATCGGCAGCTTCAACGGCAAAAACAACGGCACAATAACTGAGACAAAGATCAACAGATACAGCACGCGCCGGTCGACGCTTTGCATGCGTTCCCAGAAGGTTTTTGGTTGGTCGTCCGCCATTACCGATTACCAAAATCCAATTGACCTATCCCCGCCCCATATATGTGCGTTCGATGCCGAGAATGATCCGCAACGACATCGAGGCCGCGCCCAGGGCCGCGCCGATGATAATCCCGCGCTGTACCGCCACGCTGGGGAACATCATAATCCAGTTGGCCACTGCCGGGAGGTCCTCATATAAATACTGACCCATCGGCACCCGGCCGAGCATAACCACAATGGCGGTGATCAATAAAATCGTTGCCTCCACGGTGCGCGCGCGGAATGCCCGATACGCCGCCGAGGCGATAAAAAACGCCAGGATGGAGAACATTGTCGCCATCATCGGCTTTTGAATTTTATCAAACAGCCACTCGAAGACCGTGCCCGAGGTAATCCCCTGAAAAACACCAAAACCGGTCATCGTAAACAGGCACAGCAATAAGACAATTTTATACGGCCAGTCTTTTTCGCGTTTGCGCACGATACCCGCGCTGACCCGCGTGATGGAAATAACCCCCAGCAGGATGGCAAACCCGGCGACGATACTCATATAGCGCAACGCTTCATTGGAGAAATCAGCCAGCGTATCGCCGGTGCCAAAAAAGGCCACAATCATCAACATTCCGGACAAAAACGCGATGGCAACCGGCAGTCGTGTTTTCATGATTAATTCGCGGTAAACAAATCAGTGATGAATTCCGGATATACACCAAAGGTGACTGCCAGGATGCCCACCACCAGGCAGGCCACGATGATCATTTTGACCAGGTCCTGGCCTTTGAGCGAGCCGAGCATTTTCGGTTCTTTCGAGAGATAGGCGCTGGCGGCGTACAACTCCTCGCCGATGAGCGTGTAATCGCAGGCGGCGATAAAAAATGGCAGTTGTTCGGGTTCAGCGGTCCCGGCGATCTGAATGGCGCCGGTGGATTGCCCCACCTCGGAGATCAAAAGCGATTCGGCGCGGAAAGAGCCCATAAAAATATTGGCCGCCGGTTTTTCGCGCAGCATTATCCCCCCCACGCGCGCCGAATAGGAAAACGATTCCCCGGCGATATATTGCACGGTTTCGGGTTTGATCAGGTCGGCCTTGCCCTCGTCGATATACGACTCGCGTACGATCTCCTGCGCGGCGGCCATCGGCATGGGGTATAAAATCGGCACCAACAGCGGCGTTTCATAGCGCGCGGTGACTTTGGCCACCAGCCCGAGGATCGACAGCCCGGCAATGGTTTGAATCTCGTCGATATCGCCGGTGCCGGGGATAAACAGCACTGGTTTGCCCATTTCGGTGGCCCGCCCGACCGCCTCCTCGATCGCCTCCAGCCCGGCCAACGGCCGAATATACAGCTTCCCGCCCCGAATCGCCCGGCGGATAAAATACAGGACGATAACCGAAAAAACGATCAGCAGCACCAGTGCATTAAGCCGCTCGACACGAATCCAGCCCAAAATCCCGGCCACGGAAGCCAACCCGATGCTGTCTATCCAGGCGATCATTATGGAGGATATAACGCAATTGGGGGCGGGAGTCAATGGGGATTGTGGGCAGATATGTTTACTGCGGAATACGGCGGATGGCGACGTCAGCCGGGTATTAAAAGATATGACAAATCAAATGACGTCTGATATTGGTTTCAGCTACCCGGGGAACGAGGCCCGCGATTTTCCTTTAACCATTTGATTAGCCACGCGAATGATTCATTGATCGGCGGAAGATTCTTCTTAAGTGCCACGTTAATCGTCTTGATTGCCGCTTCTAATCCCTTCCTGAATTCCGTCGGATTCTCAGTAATCATCTTCGTGCTTTCGATGATGATTTCCGTTTCCTGTTGGACATCTTCTCGCAGTGCCTTTAGGATATATTCACGATTTCCTGCGTCTGCCGCGAGCCACTTTTCCAGCCGTTCGATCACTCCGGCTTGCTCACCACGCGACAGTCCGAGGTCGAGCAAGAAATCGTCATCCTGCCACTGCTGTCAGTCACTCTTCAACTTCTCGAATTTTGCCTGCGCGTCATCGGATATCTCCATGGACGTATCCGGTTCGGGACTTTGGAGATAGCGTCCGAACTCGGTAGTCGTCACCGCGTTTATCTGATTGGTAATCGTATTTAACTGATCCCGTACGGCGGCTAAGTCACTCAAGACCGAGCATTGCTCATCGAGTTTTTCACGGTAAATATGCAGCAAGATGTAATAAACGTCACGGATTTCGGGGTAATAGCGAGAGTCCAGGGAATCACCTGACTCTTCGTGTGTCGCATAATAAGCCGCATAGTAATTCCAATTGTATAGCAGCGTCATCATCTTCCGTGAACTGGAAAATATAGCGACTTTTGTTTTTTGGGGATCTAATCCTGCCGCCTCGTTGCAGCGATAAATCAAAGTCAGCGCCCACGCATCGCGTTCATTGGGGATTTTCCGAGGTTTTCTGACCTGCTCCTGTGAGATTTTGCAGAGTGAATTGTACACGAATTTATAGAAAGTGTCTTTATATATATTCTCTTGCGTCATATCGTCAATTGGAGCCAATTCCGGAAAATCGTAGGAAAATCCCAAAAAGTTCTTTTCCACAAGTTCATTAAAAAGTCTCAGGCCGCGTTTAATGTAATGGTTTCGCCGCGCTTCAATAACCAAATCTACGAAATATTGCTTCGAAAAATTCACCAATGAATTTACCTTTTCCGGATTCTTTCGATACGAGGCATACAAATCGAACAGTGTCTTAAGGTGCGGATTCTCCTTGATCCCGGATAGATAGAACTTCCCCTCCTCCCCTGAATTCCTTACTTGCTCTAGGTACTCTTCTACTCTATCTTTAATTTTTTTGAAATGATCTTTGAATTCCTCAAAGTATGGTTCCGAGAAGACCAGGAAAAGGCGATTCCCCGTCTTATAAAATGCATAATTCAATGCTACATGTTCAATAAAAAACCTGGTCTTGTTCGGTTCCTGATCAAACAGCAGATTGTCCAAATCGCTATGTAACACACGGAAAAGTTCGCTGAAATCAACAAGAAGCAGGAGCTTTGCCTCAGGATCTTTCAAAAAATCGATGTCGGCCAAAAATTGATCGATGCGTCGGTGAGAGAAAGAAACCTTTTCGTAGTAGAATTTCAACTCTCGGACGAGTTCATCGTAAGTGAGTTTGGGTGCATTATTCATCATAAGCTGCCTTCGCCATGGTTTCTTCAACCTTTTTCAGGTATACCGAGACATCCTCATCTTTTTCCCCTTTTTTAAACCGGGCTTGGGCGATTGCCGAACTTGTCCTCTCGGAATTTTCTCCCCATTTTTTTACCAACGGCCCCTTTAGCCGCCAGATCACATCGCGCATCAGCCCGAGTTCACGGATCAAGTCCGCCTTGAGTTCTTCGTGTTTGCGCTCTGCCAACGAATGATAATCGTACAATTTGGCAAGAATATCTTCCTGGCCCTTGGCCATTTTCTGTACGCGATCGGTGAGTGATTTAATCAGTGCCATAACAGACGACAGCGGCTGTGCGACTGGCGCTTTTTGATCCTGGAATCCTGGGAGTAACGACTCCAGTTGTTCACGCTGGATACCGGTGCTCTGGTGAAGGGTGGTCACGAGTTGTTCATGCTCCATACGCACGCCTCTTTTCGGTATGCGGATCTCGAATACATGAATCAGCAGCAGACCCAAAGCGGCAATAATAGTGAAAATGAAAATCGATACCAGATCCATATCGCACTCCGATTATAAAAGGTAATAAATTACGCTGAATAAGAACACGATCCATGATGCGAACAAGACGAATTGCCGATTCCGTTGATCGAGCAAGTCCGCCTCCGCGAGATGAAATGGCCCTCGGCTTCGCAGAGAGTCAAGAACTCTTCCAATCACGACCGCGTCGGATCGCTCCTTCTCTCCTCGGGCCCTCTGTGCCAATAATAGTGAGACAGAATCTGATGGTTCTTTTTTAGGGCGGTTGGAGGATGTTTGGTGAGCGATATTGGAGTCAGAGAATCGGTTGGAGGGTCGATCCCGCAGTCGGGCGT
>SDBS01001164.1_pt1 | contig 26932 bp, 22 predicted proteins | sample 2277091 | NCBI WGS metagenome assembly SDBS01 (sample SAMN10404972, study PRJNA504765) | marine sediment metagenome | isolation source: marine sediment core GS10_PC15, 163 cmbsf | place: Arctic Ocean: Southern Knipovich Ridge | collected 2010
AGCCCCGGCCCAGTAGACGGTCCCCACGACAGGGGCCCTCAGCTGGTTGCGGGTGGAGCGCACGAGGGACATCTCTCCGTGGATCAGCCGGTTGAACCCGCGTATGGGATTTATGACGAATCCGGCGATCTCTCTCCAGACCCGTTCGGCTCCGGTGGCGCTGTCGTCCAGGACCAGGGACGAAAACCGGTAGAGCATCTCACCCACGAACATGCCGCCGCTCGTGGTCATGATCACGTCGCTGATGCTGGGGCGGTGGCGCTCCATGACCATCTCCCACATCAGGCTACCACCGAAGGCCACAAAAGAAGACGACCAGTAATCCAGGCCGTTGGCGCGGCCGGCATTGAAGTACAGCGCGCCGTGATAGGGATGGGCGAAGAAGTTGGTGACGAAGTGGTTGACGTCCCACTCGAACCAATATATGAGGTTGTCCCGCATGGAGTCCAGGTTGATGTAGGCGTGCTCCCCGTCCAGGCCGTACATCCCCATGGCCCAGATGAAGACGTTGATCCCGATAGCCTCGCCCACGGCCACCCAGGGACGCAGCTTCTCAGGCTCCTGCTTGTATTCGTACCCTTTCGGAGGAGTGCCCTGAATAAGCCCAGATTCGACATACGCCTTGGGCATTATCAGGATGGTCTCGGCGGGAGGGGAATGCGGGGAAAGGGAAAAAACGGATGCCTTGGCTGCAAAGAGCCTGTCAGCGAGCGAGTCCCCTGCTGTCCGCAGGGGGAACTGAGCGCTGGCAGCCGCGGTCAGCACCAGGAATGCCAATCCAAACGTACAAATCTTCTTTGTCATCCTATCCTCTTTTTGTGAATCCTTTTTCTCAAGGATTTTCATTAATCATATTGGATATATCAAAAAATTTAAAGACATTCCATAACACAACGCCTATTCCACTCACGCATTTTATCAATTCTGGAACGGCCTGCGCATCAAAAATCCGAAATTTCTCAATCCTCAAGAGATGCCGCCGCCATGGACTCTTTTACCCGATGTCAACGGATCACGATCTCGTCGGCGAACACCCAGGCCTCACGGCTGCACGGTGCAAATCCTGCGGACCGCCTCGGGCAGGGGGCAGATCTTCCGGGCCTGGTAGTCGAAGCAGACCATGCCGGTCTCGGCCAGGGCGACAGGAGAGTTATCCGACGGTCGGCTTATGCGGTAGAAGATGCGGAAGCCGGAGCGGCTCGCCTCTCCGGCCGCCACCTCGAAGCGCAGAACGTCACCGGCATACGCCTCCCCCTGGTAGACCAGGGCCGCATCCCCCATGGTCAGCGACACGCCCCCGCAGTCCAGCTCGGACAGGCCGTGTTCCGCCAGGAAGGCGACCCGGGCCTCGTGGACCAGAGAGAGCAGGCGGTCGTTCCCCAGGTGCCCTCCGTAGTTGAGGTCGGTCACGCGGACCCTCAGGTCGATATGGAATGGATAGTCTTTGAGGGGTTTGAGCCGGATTCTCGGCATGTTTTCCTCCTTACTCCTCAGATTCTTGATCCAGCTCCTCGGGGAACGGGCGGCGACCCCGGTCAGGGTTTCATGTGCCAGCGGGGGCCGTCAGACGCGTCCTCGACGACCACTCCCGCCTTACGCAGCACGTCACGGACTGCATCGGCGTTTTCCCACTGCTCGGACTGGCGGAACCGCTCCCGCAGGTCCATCAGCGGCTCGACCAGGGGAGTGAGAAGCTCCTGCTTCTCCTCTACCGACAATTCCAAGCGCTGGCCTAGGAAGACGATGAATTCCCGCAGGATCTCACGTGCCTGGGATATGAACTCCGGGCTCTCCAGGTCCTGCCCCGCCTCCCAGATGAGGCGGTCGAGTTCCAGCAGCGCCGCCGTGCTCTCCCGGGGATCACGCCCGGCCAGGCCCGACTGAAAGTCGGCCTCAAGGCCATGGATCCGGTCCCAGAACGGCTCCCGCGGGCGGGCGCCCTTTTCTAGATTCGATGGGACGGGTCCGGGGGAGCGGGACTCCGAGGGCCGATGGCCCGCGCGCTTGGGAATTTCCGCCGCCTTAAGCGGATTCCGCAGCATCTCCAGGGGAAAGCGATCCCCTTTGTGAAAAACCACCTCCCGGCCGGAACTGCGCAGGGTTACCGCACCGATGCCTTCGATCCGCGCCTCATCCCGGGCGAGGTCGAGCAGGCAGGCCGTGTGCTCATCCAGGCCCAGGACGGCGACGCCCTCCGGCAGCATCCCCTCCAGCCGGCGGAAACGGGACTCGCCCATGTAGCAAAAGCGGGTGTCGTGTGTCCCCCCTTCGGCGTTGTTCCAGTGCGGGATGACCACCAGATCGAAGCCGAAGCGCCCCAGGATGTCTAGCCCCTCTTCCCAGTAGAGGTCCATGCCCACCTTGTAGATCTCGTAGACCGGCAGCGTGAAGCGGCCCACGGTGAGTGCCGCCGCACTGGCCGCCACCAGGCAGCCCCCGACTCGGATCCGCTCCTTCAGGATCTCGGGCACGGGCGTCTCCCGCCACTGGCGAACGGCATAGGTCGGGCTTCCCGGGCCCACCAGGACATAGCCGGCCTCACGGAGGATCTGGAATGCCTCCTCCGCCTCCGGGGAAAGAACGTCTCTGGATTTGAGAGATGCGGTCCGCATGTCCGTCCCGATCCGCTTTCGGAAATAGTCCTCGGCCCGGTCGGAAAGCTGGCCCACGTTGAGCTGGAACCCGGCCGGCGTGTCCAGGAACACGGCTCGTGGGGCGACTGCGAGCCCGGCCAGCAGGCCCTTGTGCACCTCCACCATGGTGGCCGTGAGCTCCCCGGAGCCCATGAGCGCGATGATGCCCTTAGCTTCCATGATCCTTTTTCGTATGATACCTGTCCGGCCGCCGTGATTCAAGTGACATGGATTTTAGAACCTCACTCGGATGGGCTGTGTGGACGTATCCCTGTTTCTGTGAATAAAGTCAGGCAAACTGGTTCTTCAGCCCGGTGATTTTCCCCAGCGAGGAAACTTACCTTATTCCTCGGCTTGCTCTCCTCTTCGAGGAACCATGCCCGCTCGCCTCCGGATGGCTTCCGAACCAGATTGCCTGCCTTTAACAATGGCGCCACAGAGATGGGCGACATCCATGTTCATTCTCAGGCTTGAAAATCACGCTCCCGCCCTCTATCATGGGAGGGACGGCATCCCATGACCCTCAAACTGCGATCCATCCTCTTCCTGCTTTCTCTGATCTTCCTCTCCTTTCCAGGGAAAAGTGACGCCCAGACTGAGGCTGCGGCCGGACTCCTGGTCTCCCCAAGATCTGTCACTGAGGCAGAGGGGTTCCGGGTCCTGGCAGCCTCAAGGGATCCACTACATGATTCGGAGATCGTGGTGACCGGCCCCAACGGCCGTCTGAACCCGCTGGGAAGCCGGACCGGAGGCGGCCCCCCGTACTGGCGGGAGGCCCGTTTCAAGACCGCAGGCCCGGGCACCTACAGTATCTCACTGAAAGCGGGGGAAATGACCATCGCCAGCAAAGAATTCTCCGCCGCCCCTCGAAAAGCCTTCCGCCCCATGAGCCGGTCGATCTGGGACATCGAGACATCCTGGTCCGGTGCCAAGGAAAGCCTCTATTCCGCCTGGATCGAGCGGCTGTTTCAGGACGCGGAGGAGGGAGACACCTGGGCGCACCTGCATGATCTGATCCGCGACCCGGAGAGCAACTTCCTGTACGGCCATCTGGGACGGGAAGAAGACCGAGGCCTGGCCTTGGAGCCTGACTGCGCGGACAACCCGTTCGTGCTGAGGGCATATTTCGCCTGGAAGCTGGGTCTTCCCTACGGACATTTCCGATGCGACCGCGGGACCCTCGAACGGGCTCCCCGCTGTACGGAGTGGGTCACGAACCTGACGCCGCGCAGCTCCGGTAAGGGGAACGTGCCGGCGTTCCAGTCCTTCGTGCGCACCATCCTGGACGATGTCCACTCGGGAACCGGGCGCACAGCCCTGGATGACGACCGGACCGACCTATACCCCGTCGCCCTCCAAAAGGAGCGCCTGCGCCCCGGTGTGGTCTTCGCCGACCCCTACGGCCACACTCTTACTCTGGTGCGCTGGGCCCCCCAGACAGACAAGTCTGCGGGAAGGTTGCTGGCCGTGGACGCCCAACCGGACGGGACCATCGCGGTCAAGCGGTTCTGGCAGGGGAATTTCTTCTTCGCCACCGAGGGCATCCCGGGGGGGCCGGGCTTCAAGGCCTTCCGTCCCGTGATCCAGGAGAACGGCAGGCTCAGGCTGCTCGGCAATGCCGCGATCGCAGGGCATCCGGACTTCGGCGATTTCTCTCTCGAACAGCAGGATCTGGCACCTCAGGTATTCTACGATCGGATCGACCGGCTTATCAATCCCGCTCCCCTGGACCCGGGAACCGCCTTCCGGGAACTGCACCGAGCCGTGTACGACCGGCTCCAGGCTCGGGCCATAGCCGTGCGCAACGGCGAGGCGTACATGAAGAAGAACGGATATGCGGTGGTCCCCATGCCTTCCGGATCCAGCATTTTCCAGACGATCGGCCCCTGGGAAGACTATTCCACTCCGGCAAGAGACATGCGGCTGCTCATCTCTTTCGACGTGCTGCTCGATTTTCCGCAAAAGGTGGAACGAGATCCGGAGGCCTTCCGGATCCCGCCCGGGAAATCCCCCGCCCGGATTCGGTCGGAACTCGAGGCGCAGCACAGGCAGTGGGCCGCAGAATACAGCATACGCTACACTCGCTCCGACGGAGGGGAGCAGGTCCTTACGATGGCGGATGTGATCGGGCGCCTGAAGGCCCTGGAGATGGGTTATAATCCCAACGACTGTATCGAGATCCGCTGGGGGGGCCCGGAAAACAGCGCCGAGCTTGCGTCCTGCAGCCGCCGGGCGCCCGCAGACCAGCACCAAAAGATGCGCCGCTACCGCCGCTGGTTCCGCGACCGCGTCATCCCGATACGGTAGGAATCAGGATGAAGACCTGACCCCTATTTCTTGAGTTTTTCCGCATAGCGGGACAGGACAGCGAACGCATCCATCAGTTCCCTGCGCTCGGAATCGTCCAGCCGGGACAGCTTCCTTTCCAGATGAGATTCCGCGTTTTGTATGAGCTTCCGGGTAACCTCATCCCCCTCCCGGGTCAGCCGCAGGATGATCTTGCGGCGATCTGAGGGGTCTCTCTCCCTCTTGACCAGCCCCATGGCGATCAGCTTGTCGGCCACGGCCGTGAACGAGCCTTTCTCCAGCCCGGACATCCGACTGATCTGGGTCATGGTCACGCCCGGCAGCCTTTCGATCACGATCAGGACCCTGCGCTGCGTCCAATTGACCGGGAGATCCAGCTCGGCCGTGTCGATGTCATGGAACAGGGCGTGCATGAGGGCAGGGATTGCGCTAATGAAATCGATAAGTCTTTCGTTCTTCATTATGATTGACTGGCTGTTTCCATTATGCTACACTTTATGTTAGATATCAAATTATTTGAATTCCTATGGTAAGATATCTAACAAATAAACCAAAGGACGCGCATCTCGTAAACAAATACGTGCAATTATGCTATCATACCAGGCTTATAGGTTAGATAATGAAGGAGTGGAGATAAACACGCAGCATCTCGAGATATTTTGAAGCTTTCTTCCAGCCTTTTTTTCAAAAGGGAATCCGGCAACCTAAGCTTAAGGGAGTTCAATGTTTAAGAGTAAAAAAAGACAGACGCCTCAAAAGAAACGGCCGCTGTGGGAACCGGGTGCATGGGCCCTGCTCCTGTGCCTGCTGGTTCCGCAGCCGGCCTTGACCCAGGAGCCCGCAGCCTTCAGCCTGAAGGAAGCACGCGATTACGCCCTGCAGTATAGCTATGACGCGCAGAAATCGCAGCTGGACCTGATGGCCGCCCGGAAGAGGATCCGGGAGACCATAGGCATCGGCCTGCCCCAGATAAACTCCTCGATCGGCTACACCAACAACATAGAGCTGCCCACCATGATCATCCCGGACTTCTTCGGGGACCCCAATGAATATATCGAGATCCAGTTCGGCACACAGCACAACGCCAACCTCAACCTCCAGGTCCAGCAGCTCATTTTCAACGGGAGCTATTTCGTGGGGCTGCAGACCTCACGCATCTACGAGCGGCTGGCCACCGAAGGCCTGGAGCGGACGCGGTTGAATGTGGTGGAGACCGTGTCCCAGACCTACTACCTGATCCTGGTCTCCCAGGAAAGCCAAAGAATCATCCAGGGCAACATCCAGAACCTGGAGAAGACCTTGTACGAGATCCGGGAGCGCTACAAGGAAGGCTTTGTGGAGGAGACCGATGCCGACGTTATCCAGATCTCGGTCACGGCACTCAAGAACAGCCTCCAGAACCTGCAGAAGCAGACGGAGACGGCCTACCAGCTGCTAAAATTCCAGATGGGGATCGACCTCAGCGAAGAGGTCAAGCTCACCAACGGACTGGAAGACATCATCTCGGCTCAGGACATCGAAAAGGCCCTGGCCGGGAGCTTCTATCTGGAGGACAACGTCGATTACCGCCTGATCCAGACACAGGAAGGGCTGGCGGAGATGAACCTCAAGAACGAGAGGGCCCAGTACTGGCCCTCGGTCGCCGCCTTCTATTCCCTGGCGTGGAACGCCCAACGCAACAGTTTCAATTTCTTCGACTTCGACAACAGATGGTACCGCTCCCAGGCCATCGGCATCAACCTCAACTTCCCGCTCTTCAAGAGCGGCTCCCAGAGAGCGCGAGTGCAGCAGGCCTCGATCGCTCTGGATCAGGCCCGGAAGACGGTCCAGCAGGTGTCCCAGGGCCTGCTCCTGGAGGAGGCCCAGGCCAAAAACGACCTGTCCTCGTCCTTCGAGAACTACATCAATATGCGCGACAACATGGCGCTCGCCCAGAAGGTCTATGACAAGACGCTGATCAAGTACCAGGAAGGGCTGGCCTCCAGCACCGACCTCACCCAGGCCAACGACCGCTTCCTGAGCACACAGTCCAGCTACATCCAGGCCATGGCAGCGCTGCTAAACGCCAAGAACAAGCTGGACAGGCTCCACAGCGACTATGAAGTCTTCATTTCAGAAGGATAAGACCATGAATATAACCAAGATTGTGACCCCGGTATTGATCGTGATGATTACCGCCGCCTGCGGCCCGCCGCGCGACAAGCAGGCCCGGCTCGCCCGGCTGGAGGCCCAGCGCGAGGCCCTCACCGCCCAGATCGAGCAGCTCAAGGCGGAGGTCGCCCGAGAGAGCGGAGAGGCCCCCCGGGAGGCGCTGGCCTATGTGCAAGGGGTCGAAATCCAACCGGCGCTCTTCCAGCACTTCATCCAGGCGCAGGGCACGGTGGAATCCGACAACAACATCCTGATCCCGGCGCAATACAACGGCGTCGTCAAGAAGATCCATGTGCGCGACGGAGACAACGTGCGCCAGGGCCAGCTGCTGGCGGAGCTGGACGGCGCCATCATGGAGAGCGGCATCGCGGAGCTGGAGCACGGGCTGGAGCTGGCCACCTCCATCTATGAGCGCCAGGACCGGCTGTGGAAGAAGAACATCGGCAGCGAGCTCGAATACCTCACGGCCAAGAACAACAAGGAGGGCCTGGAGAAGAAGCTCGAGACCCTCCAGGAACAGTACAAGCTCACCAAAATCCACGCGCCCATAAGCGGCACGGTGGACGACGTGCTAATAAAAGAAGGGGAGATGGCGGCGGCCGGATTCGGGACCATCCGCATCGTGCAGCTTTCCCGGCTCACGCTCAAGGCCTCGCTCTCCGAGAACTACATCTCCCGCGTCAAGAAGGGAGACACCGTCCAAGTCCGGATTCCGGTGGTGGCCCGTGAGATGGAGCTCAAGATCGACGCCGTCTCCCAGGTGATCGACCCCAACAACCGCACCTTCCAGATCGAGATCCGCATCCCGGCCAGGGAAAAAGACCTGAAGCCCAACATGCTGGCCGTAATAACCATAAACGATTATTCCAACCCCGAAGCTATCACAGTTCCCCAGAACGCGGTCCAGGAAACCGGCTCCGAATACTTCCTGTTCGTGGCGGAGGAACAGGACGGAGGCTGGATCGCACGCCGGCGCACCGTGACCCCCGGCGAGAACTACGCCGACCGGCTCGAGATACGGGAAGGATTGCGCGCCGGGGAATTGGTCGTGACCTTCGGTTTTCAGAACCTGGCGGACGGCCAACCCGTCTCCATCCAGCAGGAAGAATAGCTCTCCTTCACCACGAAGGGGGAATTTAAAGAGAAGGACACCATGAAGTTTAAAGAGTTCAAGCCCACCAAGCTGGCGATATCCAACCGCACCACGGTCTACATATTCACCGTGATCCTGGTCATCTTCGGCGTCATGCAGTACAATGCCACCCCCAAGGAACAGTTCCCCGAGATCGTCTTCCCCTATTTCATGGTCGGGACCATCCATCCCGGCACCGCGCCGGCGGATGTGGAAAACCTGATCACCCGGCCCATCGAGAAGCAGCTCAAGGGGATCGACGGTGTCAAGCAGATCTCCAGCAATTCCATCCAGGACTACTCCTCGATCTTCATAGAATTCGAGCTCTCGGCCGACGAGATGCAGGCCTACCTGGATGTGAGGCAGGCCGTGGACGATGCCCGCTCGGAGCTTCCCTCCGACCTGTTCCAGGAGCCGCAGGTCACCCGCATCAACCTCTCCGAGATCCCCATCCTCTTCATCAACCTGTCCGGGGACATCGGGCTGGTCAAGCTCAAGGCGCTGGCCGAAACGCTGCAGGACGAGATCGAAGCTTTGGAAGAGATCAGCCGGGCCAATATCGCCGGGGCCCTGGACCGGGAGATCCAGATCAACGTGGACCTCTATAAGATGCAGGCGGCCGGGCTGTCCTTCAACTCGATCCAGGGGGCCGTGGCGGCCGAGAACCTGACCATCTCGGCCGGCCAGATCGACACCGGCGGTATGAAGCGCAACCTCCGGGTCGTGGGTGAATTCAAGAACGTGCAGCAGGTGGCCGACATCCTGCTCCAGGAAGGCATCTACCTGAAGGACATCGCGGAGGTCAAGGACGGCTACAAGGAACGGGAGAGCTACGCCCGCCTGAACGGCGAAGACGTCGTGACCCTCAACATCATCAAGAAGAGTGGTAAGAACCTGATCGTGGCCGTGGAGAAGATCCGGGGCATCATCCAGGAATTCAAGCTGACCGCTCCCCGGAACCTCATCGTTACCTTGACCGGGGACTCCAGCACACAGACCCGCAACTCCGTGAGCGACCTGTTCAACACCGTGATCCTGGGCTTCATCGTGGTGGTCTTCGTGCTGATGTTCTTCATGGGCGAGACGAATGCCCTGTTCGTGGGTGTTTCGATCCCGCTCTCCATGGTGATCGCCTTCATCCTGATCCCGGTCGTGGGATTCACCATGAACATGGTGGTGCTCATGTCCTTCATCATGGTGCTGGGCATCGTGGTGGACAACTCCATCGTGGTGGTGGAGAACGTCTACCGCCACTTCACCCAGACGCCCGGCCTGTCCATCGCTGATGCGACCAAGCGGGGCGTGGGCGAGGTGGCGCTGGCGGTATTCACCGGTACGCTCACCACCATAGCGCCCTTTTTGCCCCTGATCTTCATACCCGGGATCCCGGGCAAATTCATGTCCTTTTTGCCCATCACCATCATCATCACGCTGGGCGCTTCGCTCCTCGTGGCCTACACCATGAACCCGGTGTTCGCGGTCTCCTTCATGAAGCGGCCGGAACCGGAGGAAACGAAAAAATTATTCCGCCTCCCCTCGAAGAAGGCCATCATCTTCACGGTCGCCGCGCTGGGCCTGATCGTGCTCTTCTACGCATCCGGGAACCAGCTCCCGGCCAACCTGCTGGTATTCGGCCTGGTTATCTACTATCTCACCAAATACGTCCTGCACTTCTTGGTGGACAAGTTCCAGTGCTGCGTGCTCCCGAAGTTCCTCAGCGCCTACCGCAAGACACTGGCTTTCTCCCTCAAAGGGAAGCGGCCTTATCTGGTCGTCGCCTCCGTCGTGGCCCTGCTGTTCTCCTCCTTCGTCCTCATGGGGATCAAGACCCCCCGAATAGTGTTCTTCCCCAGCGGCGACCCCAACTCGCTCATGGTCTACATCGCCATGCCCGAGGGCACGCACATCGATGTGACGAACGAGATCTGCAAGCAGGTGGAATCCAAGGTGTTCGATGTGCTGGGGAGGGACAACCCGGACGTGGAGTCCGTGGTCTCCAACGTGGCAGTCAACGCCGGCGCCGACATGTTCGAACGCTTCGCCCAGGACAAGCTGGCCAAGGTCACCGTCACATTCGTGGAATACAAATACCGGACCGGACCCCGCACCAGGACCTACCTGGATAAACTGAGGGCGGAGGTGAAGGGGATCCCGGGGGCGCAGATCCGCATCGACCGGGAAGCCATGGGAGTTCCCACCGGCATGCCCATCAACATCGAGGTCTCCGGGGAAGACCTCGACCAGCTGGTCTCAATCTCCGAAAACTTCATCACCTTCCTGGAATCACTCAACATCCGCGGCATCGAGAAGCTCAAGTCCAGCATGGAGGTCAACAAGCCCGAGTTGGTGCTCGAGCTCGACCGGGAGAAGGCCAACCAGCTGGGGATGAGCACCGCCCAGATCGGAATGGCGCTGCGCACCGCCATCTACGGCCTCGAGATCTCGCAATTTAAAGAGGGCGACGACGAATTCCCCATCCAGCTGCGCCTGGCGAAAAAATACCGCGAGGACATCGGGGTCCTGCTCAGCCAGGAGATCACGGTCCCCTCCCGCCAGTCCAACTCCCCGCCCCACAAGATCCCGCTCTCGGCCGTAGCCAGGGTCTCCTACGAGACCAGCTACGGAGGCGTCCAGCGCATCGACAACCAGCGGGTCATCACCATCACCTCCAACGTGCTCTCCGGCTACAACGCCAACGAGATCGTCAGCCGCATCGGGCAGGCCATGCCCAAGTTCCCGCTGCCCGAGGGGTACTCCATCCAGTTCACCGGGGAGCAGGACATGCAGGCGGAGACCGGCCGGTTCATGGTCCAGGCCATGTTCATAGCGCTGGGCCTGATCTTCATCATCCTGGTGGCCCAGTTCAACTCCATGGCCAAGCCGCTCATCATCATCTCCCAGTTCTTCTTCTCCTTCACCGGGGTGCTGCTGGGATTCGTGGTGTTCGGGCTCGACATCTCCGTCATGATGACCGGGATGGGGATCATCGCGGTGGCGGGTGTGGTGGTCAAGAACGGCATCATCATCGTCGACTACATCGACAACCGCATCGCCTCGGGCATGGACAAGATGGAGGCCGTGATCGAGGCGGGTGCCACCCGTCTCACCCCGGTGATGCTCACGGCCATGTCCACCATCCTGGGCCTTGTGCCCCTGGCTATCGGATTGAACATCAACTTCGGAACCCTGTTCACGCAGCTCGATCCTCAGGTCTACGTGGGCGGGGACAACCAGGCGTTCTGGAACCCACTGGCCATGACCATCATCTTCGGCCTGTCCTTCGCCACCATCCTGACCCTGATAGTCCTGCCGGCCATGTACACCATCATCTTCGTCCGCCGCAAGGACGGGACCAAGGCCTAGAGCACAGGGCCCGAACAGAAAGGGTCAGCACCTGAGGGCCGGGATCAGTCCAGTTCGATCTTCTGCCTAAAATCGATGGAGATCCGGGCCTGCTTTTGAGGTCCCAGGAGCTTGATGGCCGCGATAAAGGCCTTGTTCCTCCTCCGCCACACCCTGTTCAGGCCGCGGGCATACTGCGCGATGGCCACATCTAACCAGCGGAATCGCACGGCTTTCTTGACCGACTGCAGCCAGGAGTAGAACTTTTTGTGGCTGAGCATCTGCGCCTTCTGAAGGGCGGAAAGCGAAAGCCGCTTGGGTCTGAACACCACGTGATGGGCATCGAACAGCCCCCAGTCTCTGAACAGCAGGCGCTTTTCCGAGAGGACCTTACGGTAGAATGCCGATCCGGGAAGGGGGGTCAGGATCAAGAACTGGGTCGACGACAGGCGGACCCGCTTGGCGAACCGTACCGTCTTCTTCACCGTCCCCCAATCATCCTCGTCGAAACCATAGACGAACATGCCGTGGACCGGGATGCGATGGCGGCGGAACACTCGCAGCGCCTCCTCCATCTGGGCCAGCGTCTGGCACTTCTTCATGCCCTCCAGGCTGGCGGGGTTGACGGACTCCAGGCCGATGTAGAGCGTGCTGCATCCGCTCTCCCGCATCAGGCGTACAAGTTCCTCATCCCGGGCGATGTCGACCCTCACCTGTGTGGACCAGGTGAAGGAGAAATGCTCGCTCAGCATGGCCTGCAGCAGAGACTTCATACGTTTGGGGTTGGCCGCGAAGTTGTCGTCATAAAAGAATATATGGTTCTTGGGATGGTCATAGCCCCGAAGTTCCTCGATGACGTTCTGGGTAGAGCGGAAGCGGTAGCGTTTTCCGAACATGCCGGTGACGGAACAGAACGCGCAGTCGAAGGGGCACCCGCGGGATGTCTGAATGGGGATGGTGCGGTGCCCCAGGATACTCCCCCCGGCAGCCAGCAACGGAGAAAGGTCCGGGAAGGGGATCCGGTCCAGGTCCTCCAACACGGCTCCCATGGCATTGTGCCGCGTCTCGCCGTTCGAGGCGTAGGACAGGTTGGGCACATGCGTAAAATCCCGGTCGGTTTCCCAGGCATCCATGAAGCTCAGCAGTGCGGCCTCCCCCTCTCCCCGGATCACGAAATCGGCGTGCTGCAGCGCCTCCTCGGCCAGGAAGGTGACGTGGGGGCCGCCCATGAGGACCGGGACACCGGCCAGCTGGACGCGGTCGGCGATCAGATAGGCGCGCGGCGCCGTGGATGTAATAGTGGATATCCCCACCATGTCGGCCGTCACGACCTTTTTAAAGTCGATGCGCCGGATCTCCTCGAAGATCCAATCCACCTCCCAGCCGCGCTCCCGCATCAGGGCGCCGATGATGAGGAGCCCCAGCCGAGGGAGCTTGAACCGGGAATAGATGTGGAGGTCGGGCGCCTTGGGTTCGATGAGCACGATCTTAGGCATCTTTCGTCCCTCCTCGTTTCTGCCCCTTCGGCTCCTGGCGTTTCCTGATCTGAGCCTTGAGTCCGGAGATCTCCCTTTTCTTTTTCTTCAAGAGATTCTCCCAGCGTTCCATCCCGGTCTTGAACAGCTCCATCTTGTCCTGAAAATGCTTCATGTGCCCGGTCATGCTTTCCAGTTTGCGCATGGCCTCTGCGGACGAATAAGCGGAGAGGTTCTGGCTGATGGCCAAGAAATCCCGGAACAGATCGGAAATGGACCTGATCTCGTCGAGGGAATATCCGAACAGCTGCAGGTCTTTGATCATCTGGCAGAGGTATACGTAGGTCTCCGAGTATAGGCGGAATCCCCCCTCGCTCCGCATGTCGGGCTCGATGATCCCCTTGCCTTCCCAATGCTTGACGGCACGGGGGCTGATGCCGGCACGTTCGGCCAGGTCGCCCACAGTCAGGTACGCGTGGAGTTTTTCGGGCCTGTCCTTGGACCGGCCGGTGCGGGGGAGCCCCACTTTCTTTATGATCTTCAAGATGTGCTCGGGCTGATATCCCAGGTCCATGAGGGTTTTGATATACTGGATCCTGTCAAGGGTGTCTTTGGCATAGAACCGGGTCTTTTCTTTGGTCATCCCATCCGGCCTCACCAGCCTCTGCCGCTCCCACTCGGTAAGCTCCCGGTCGGTAAGCCCCGCCTGTTCCAGCAGCTCGTCCCTCAGATACATGGCCTTTTTCATCTTGTTCCCTCGCGTATGCGTCTATATTATAAATGACAGTATACGTATACGTTATGCATAGGGGGGCCTTTTGTCAAGTGGTTTCTATGTGCTGCCGGGAGGACAAAAAAGATAAATTGGGGACAGGCCCCAATTTCTCAGTCGCGGACGATACGCAGGTGCTGGAGCGGGACCGAAAGCCCGATGAGCTGGCCGGTCTCATCCGTGTACAGTTCGATCTGGGTGGCCCCCATCTCCATGATCAGGGTGCAGGGCTCGTTTTCTTTCGGGCGCAACGTAAACGCGGTCTCCACCTGGGGGATGAGGTAGGCGGAAAGCTCCTGGGCCTCCTCGAGGGAACAGGTGTACTTCTTGGTGATCGCCATGTAAGGGGAGAAGATCGGGATGGGCAGCAGGAACGCATCCCGCCGGATCTGCACCCGACCGGTCTGCTCCTGACCGGCAACCCGGATGGTGTTCCGGACCTCTCCATCCTGGAGCTCGCTCTCGATATCCTGGTGCACGCCGCCCACGGAACCCTTGAAGTGGAAGGCGGTGGGAATGAAGCTCGCACTCATGTGAATGCGCAGCTCTTCGATGTTCATCTGTATCGGCTTGGTTATGCGGCCTTTCACGCTCAGGACGATGCCGGTGGCGTCCCGGCGCCAGACAAACTCCTCATAGCCGACCTTCTCGTCCATGATGTAGATGGAAAACGTCCCCTTCTCGTATTCCTCCTGCGCTGTGGGCTGCACGGGTGTCCCCCCGATGAAGAAACCGGTTAGGGCAAACATTAGCAAGAGGTGTCGCATGGATCCCGACTCGGCTAGTAGGCCCGTTTATTCTACGATTACGGCCGTGCCGTAGGCCAGGATCTCAGAGGCACTCTGCATGATCATCGAGGTCGTGAACTTGACACTCACAATGGCGTTCGCACCCAGGCTTTCCGCCTCCTCAACCATGCGGTCCAGCGCCTGCTCGCGCGACTCGGCCATCATCTTGGTGTAATCCCTGATCTCACCGCCCACGAGGCTCTTCAGAGCCGCCGAAATATCATGTCCCACATGACGGGCCCGAATCGTGTTGCCGCGCACCAGGCCTAGGGTTTTCTTGATCGTCTTGCCCGGGATCTCTTCGGTCGTGACGATGATCATTTCTGGACCTCCTTGTAGCGCTCTCGCTTATCCACGAATATCCGTTCTCGGCCGAAAGACACCAGCAGGACCACGATACCGGCCAGCACGGCCAGGATCCCCACCTTCAACAGCAGGGGGATCTCAGGGTCCTGGACGATGCCTTCCACCATCTTGTAACCGCCGAAAAAGAGAAGAATCATAGCACCTATGGACATAAAAATCCACCCGATTCCCCTTTCCAGGCGGTTATACACCCCGGACCAGTACCCCTCCCAGGTCTCCTTTGGGGGTTTTTTGAACGCCATTTTTTCCATGACCTCCTCGAATTTTTTCATTTCCTCGAATTCTTGCCGGCATTCGGGACAGGTGCGGATGTGCTCTTCGACCTGCTCTTTCTGCGAGTCGTCCAACATCCCCTCATGATAGGACGTGATCAGCTGTTTGATCTCTGTGTGTTCCATGGGGCTGCCCTCCCTCGGTTACTCCGAATACCAGTATTTTTTCAAGATATCCTTAAGCTTCTTCTTGGCATAAAAAAGCGAGGACATGACTGTGCCCATCGGCTTGCCGGTGACCTCGGCGATCTCCTGATAGGAACACTGCTGGAAGTAGCGGAGGATGATCACCTCCCTCTGTTCAAAGGGCAGCTGCTCGATCCCTTTCCAAATAATCTCCTTGAGCTCCCTGTTGTGCTTATCTTCCTGGAATACCTGGACGTCCTCGAGCGGGACCTCGGCCAGGCGCCTGCGTTTCTTGATGTGGTCCAGGCACAGGTTCTTGAGCAGCCGGTAAAACCAGGGGAAAAACCGCTTTTCAGGGTCATACTGCTTGATCTTGCGGAACGCCCGCACGAATGCATCCTGGGAGACGTCGAGGGCGTCCTGCGGATTGCGGACAAATCCCAGGGCGATGTAGTAGGCGGTCTGCATGTAGCGCTGCACGATCCCCTGGTAGGCCTCGCGGTCGCCCCGGCGGACCCGTTCCAGCATCTGCCTCTCTGTCAACGCCTTATCCGTCATGGGACTCATGCACACACTCGGCAGGACCTGGTCGGCGCATAGGCTCGTCTGCTTGGCCATGGTTCGCTCTCTTCACAAACATATACGGTGCACTGCATCATATTATTCAAAAGGCCTGCGGATCAATGCAGCTCGGGAACGATCAAGTTCAGGCGGGCGGGGATGATCCGGGCGGTAACCTCCTTCTTTTCGGTGTAGAACAACTCTCCCTCTGTATGGTATGCGATCGGCACCTCGCTCGTCACGGTCACGGATTCGGTCTGGGTGTAGTGCACCAGCTTGTGCTCCAGGTGTCTGGCCTTCTGCACCAGCTGCAGCATGCGCAGCCGCGTCCCGGGCCTGCAGTCCTCGATGAACATCACGTCCATCTTTCCGTCCGTCATGTCCGCCTTGGGACAGGTGGGATAGCCCCCGCCCGAGATGCGGTTGTTCCCCAGGTTCAGCATCAGGGACTTGCCTTCGAAAACCTCGCCGCCAGCGGTCTCCACCCGGATGAAATAGCCGCGGTGCTTGAAGATCGCCTCGATGATGGACCAGAAGTAAAGCAGTTTTCCTTTGAGTAGTTTGTTGCTGAGGTGAATCTCGCTCATGGTGATGTCGAACCCGAATCCCACCAGGCTCACCGAGTAGCGGTCTTCATCAATTTTAATGACGTCGCGCTTCTCTGTGTGCCCGCGCTTCAGCACCTCGACCGCCTGGCCTATGGCGCGGGGGATCCCGTTGCCGGTGGCATAGTCGTTGCCCGTGCCCATGGGTAGGATGCCGAACCGGGCCTCCGGACGGTTCGTCAGGATGGCGTCGGCGATGTTGCTGACGGTGCTGTCCCCCCCCGACGCGACCACGGTGTCGAACCCGTCCTGGATGGCTTCCACCGCCATGTAATACTCGTCCATGGGGTTTTCGGTGATGGTGTAGATGAAATCGATCTCCGCCTCCTCCAGCGCCTTGATCTCCTTGGGGATGAGAGGACGGTGGCGGTCCCGGTTGGAATGGGGATTGCAGATCACGAAGGTGCGGCCGTTGGGGTCCCTCTTTTCGGGTTGTTTTGCCGGTTTCCAAATGAAAGGAATCGTAGCCTCCTTTAATATTCGGTTGGCACAGAGCCGGCCCGTCTTCGCTGGCGTACGACCTCATACAGAAAGATCGCGGCGGCCGCGGAGACGTTCAGCGACGAGATCGCTCCCAGGAGCGGCAGGGACAGGACGACATCGCACTTGCTCCTGACCAGGGGACGCAGCCCCTTGCCTTCGGATCCGAGCACGAGACCCACGGGAGCGGTGTAGTCGAAATCAAACCAGGGCCGCTCACCGCCGCCCTCGGCCCCCACCAGCCACAGCCCCGACTGCTTGAGGCTCTCCATGGTCCGGGCCAGGTTCTTGACCTGCGCCACGGGCAGGTGTTCCACGGCGCCGGCCGATGCCTCATGAACCGCCGGGGTCAATCCCGCCGCCCTTCTGGCTGGGAGGATCACCCCATCGGCACCGGCCCCCTCTGCCGATCGGATGACGGCGCCCAGGTTCTGGGGATCCTCCACCCCGTCCAGGAGCAGCAGAAAGGGATTGTCCGCTTTTTCCAGCATGGCCTCGACGCTGACAAATCCCTTGGGAGAGGCATAGGCCAGGAGCCCCTGGTGCCGGGGAGAGAGGTGGTCCAACTGCCTTTTGGCAACGGCCTGCACGGGGATCCGGCGCTCCTTAGCCAGGGCCGCCAGCTCCCGGACTTTGTGGTTGCGGCTGTCATCGACCACGAGCAGGCGGTCGATGCGTTCCGGGGCCGCCATTATGATCTCACGGACGGCATTGATGCGACCGATCTTGGGCATGGATGACCTTCTCCCACAGAAGCTTGTGCTCTTCAAAATTCCCTCTCGCGTAATCTATAATGTTAACAGGGCAATGACTGTATACAATACAGCTCCTAAACCAGCGGCCAAACTCGCCAACGGCAATTGGGTAAGTACATGATCCATCAAGTCTGTACCAGTGGCTAGCGAAGAAAGGATCGTAGTGTCTGAGATGGGCGAACAATTGTCGCCGTAAATCGAGCCTCCCGTCACAGCGGAGAAACAGAGCAGGGTAAAGAAAGGATCGGGGTTGACCGAATAGGCTAAGGGCATCGCGATGGGAAAAACCACCGCATAGGTTCCCCACGATGTCCCGATAGAAAAAGATATAAACATTGTCACGAATAAAAAGATTGCTGGTAATAAAAAGGGAATTATCAATTTCCCGCTCGTTCGGATAATGAAATTCGCCGTTCCCAGTGATCCTGATACATTTCCTAAAGTGATTGCCAGACCCAAGATTATGGCTCCAACGGTAACTCCTTTGCATCCATTAACAAAGCCTTCAATGACTATCTTTAGTCGCATACCTTGATACAAGGCTAAGATCATGGCAGATAACGTGGCCAATATAAACGCTTCGGATACATACAGCTTACCAATGATTAGATAAGGCCCAATAGCTACGGTTAAAAGGACTCCAATGGGAATGAGAAATCCCAGAATGGATGGCTGGAAACCCTCTGGGATTTTGAGCTCTGATAGTTCCTTTGATATTAGTGGTTGGGCCTCTCCCCTGTTTAAGGCGCCGGTGGATTTTACCCGTTCCATAGCCTGTTTCATTCGTTTGCCATACCATGGCAACTTTTCCCAGCTTAACAGCAACGTGAATATCAAGGCGATCCATGCATAAAAATTAAAGGGGATCGCTTTAAAAAGATATGCGTTACTCACGTCCAAATCAACAAAGATGGGTGATGTACCAACGACAAGTCCTCCGATATAAATAGGCCAGACATTGAATGGCAGAATCGTGGCTACCGGTGAGGCGGTGGAATCGATGATGTAGGAGAGCTCTTCATGGCTGACCTTTTTCTCGTCACACACAGGCCGGACAGTGGAACCGGCAAGAATCGTGCTGATGGTTCCTCCCTGATGAAAAAGCACACCCATAAGATAAGCAAAAAACTTGGCGGTACGTCGATCTTTGGCGATCTTGGCGCCAGCCCAACGGGCAAAATATTGGGCACCTCCTGTCTTGCCCCAGATGCCAACGAGACCCCCCAGGCACCAAAGATAGACCAGCAAGATCTCGCCGTATTGTGGACTTCCAATCGATGGTATCAGGAACTCTTGGACGATGTTATACTTCCCGCTAATAACTCCTCCCAGCAATATACCGGCGAAGAGGGAAGGGATGACTTCACGGGTAGTAAAACAAAGAATGAGGGTAACCAGTGCGGGTAGGAGGGACCAGAAGCCAAAATCATTAAACGTATTGTCGAATTTTATAAAATCAGTGTTCGCTCTTAAATAAATGATGACAACGATTCCGATCAGAACAAATAGCCATTTTAGATATCGTTTCATATATTGCTTTATTCGTTATTTTGTTTCGAAATATATAAATCCTATGACAGTGATTTGGATTTGTCAATTGGACCTTAGTCTGAATGATAAGTCAAATTTTCATGCTCGTGGGTTCGGATGTCAACTCATGGAGCAGACCTCTCCTTAAGTCACGCTGGGGTCACACAGAATGCCTAAACTTGCCTCAAATTGGATACGGTTGATCAAGCTAAAAATGAGGTCTTCCAGAGGAAAGCTGGTGCCCCTGGCCAGACTCGAACCGGCGACACACGGATTAGGAATCCGTTGCTCTAGGTTACAGACAGACCTCCGGCGTGAAGAAGATCTGGTCGGCCGGCGGTTCACAGCTTTGTTTCGGCGTGGTGGTGGGCATGATCCTTATCAACATCGCCATCCGCCGGGACTACTGCGCCTATGCTGCTCAACCGCTGGGTCAATTTCAAACCCGAACTCCAGTTCAAGGGCGACCTCTAAAAAAAAGACAGGACCTCCGCCACCCGCTCGGAACAGCTCTTCAATGGCCTGGGGAGGTCGAGGACAGCCCCGGATTCCACCAGCGGGATGAATTTGTCCAAGTCCAGCCCGGAGCTCCGGGCCGTCAGGGCGATCCTCAGGGGATGAAAGAGGTCCCGGCCCTTGCAGCCGGTCTCGCCCTTTATGGCCTTTGTCATCTCGGCGAAGGCGGCAAAGTCCAGCCGATCGGTCCCGGCCAGCATCCCGGCAAAGGACCTGATGACCCGTTTCCCGCATTCCCCCTTGAGGTCGCTCCACTCTTCCTCACCCAGATGCTCCAGGGAAAAGTCGAAGATCTGGGCCAGGCTGTCCTTCAGGTCAGAAAAGGTGTCTACCCTCTCGCTTAAAGCTTCCACGGCCTGCTCCAGCCAGGACCAGTGAGCATCCGTCATCTCCTGGGGCAGGAATCCGGCGGCCTGCAGGTGCGGGAGAGCCTCCTCCGCCTTGGCTCGGGGCGGAAGGCGCTTGATGTGCTGGCGGTTGAGCCAGTGGAGCTTGCCGTAATCGAAGATAGCCGCCGAGCGGCTCACCCGCCCCAGGTCAAAGAGGCGAACCAGCTCGTCTCTATCCAGGACCTCGTTCCCATCGGGCGGGGCCCAGCCCAGCAAGGCCAGGTAGTTGAACAGGGAAGAGGCCAGGTACCCGTCCCGCTTGAACTTATCGACGGCCGTAGCCCCGTGTCGTTTGCTCAGGCGAGTGTTGTCCGCCCCCATCACCATGGAGAGGTGGGCGAATTGCGGGAGGGGGCAGTCCAAGGCCCGGTAGGTGAGGATCTGGCGTACGGTGTTGGCGAGATGGTCCTCTCCCCGGATCACATGTGTGATGCGCATGAGAAAATCGTCTATGACCACGACGTAGTTATAGGCGGGCAGGCCGGTGGAGCGCACCAGCACCGGATCGCCCACGACCGCGAGATCAAAGGTCACGGTCCCACGTACCAAGTCGACGAAGCGGAACTCTCCCTGCCCCGGCGTACGCAGCCGCACCGATGCCGCTTCCCCGTCGGCGACACGTCCCAAGGCTTCGTCTCCGGGGATCGAGCGGCACTTCCCGCTGTAAACGGGAGTTTTCCCTGCGGCCCGGGCTTCCTGGCGCTCCTTTTCCAGATCTTCCGGGGGGCAGAAGCAGTAATAGGCCTTCCCAGCCTCCAACAGGGTCTTGGTGTGGGCGGAATAGGTTTCCAGCCGGGCCGACTGCCGGTAGGGGCCGAAGGGGCCGCCCGTGTCAGGCCCCTCATCCCAATCCAGCCCCAGCCAGCGCAGGTCCTCGATCAGCTTCCGCTCGTACTCAGGGGCCGACCGCTCGACATCGGTATCCTCCACGCGCAGGACAAAGGCTCCCCCATGCTGCCGCGCGTACAGCCAGTTGAACAGCGCGGTCCGGGCGTTACCCACGTGCAGCAGCCCCGTGGGACTGGGTGCGAACCGCACCCGCACTTGGTCTTCGTTCATTCGGTGTCTCCTTATGCCTTAGTATACCAGATAGCCCTCCGGGCTTCACCCCAGCGCATGCCTTTCAAAAACCATGTTCACTGGCGGACCGGCCAGGCAAGCTGATGAGGAAGCCGTCCGGAGGCGAGCGGGCATGGTTCCTCGAAAGGGAAGCCTTTCCCCGGTCTGCGACGTCGAGATATATAGGTGTGCGCAGGCCTGCTCAGAGGCGCGCCGCGATCGTGGCGGTGGCCCAGGCCTCGATGGCTCGACCTTGTCCGATGTCCCCCATCCCCTCCCGGGTCTTGGCCTTGATGCCCAGGTCCTTGAGGCTCAGCCCCAGGATGGGACACAGGATGCTCTTCATGCCCGGGATGTGGGGATTGAGCTTGGGCTCCTCGGCGATGATGATGCTGTCGACGTTCACCACCTCATAATCTCCCTGTTTGAGCTGGATAGCGACCGATGCCAGCAGCTCGGTGCTCGGGATGTTCTTGTAGGCGGGATTGGTATCGGGAAAACACTGCCCGATGTCCTTCTCTCCCATGGCCCCCAGAAGGGCGTCGATGACGGCATGGATCAGGACGTCTCCATCCGAATGGCCCAGAAGTCCCTTGGCATGCGGGACCTGCACCCCACCCAGGACGAGCCTGCGTCCCTCTTCCAGCCTATGGATGTCGTAACCGATTCCCGTCCTACAATGCGTCAAGGTAAGCCTCCGCTATCTTGAGATCCTCCGGCGTGGTGATCTTGATGTTCGAGCGCGCCCCGGGGACAGCCGCCACTCCCCGGCCCATGCGTTCCAGCAGGGCGGCCTCGTCCGTCCCGGAAAACCCGTCCCTTTCAGCCTCATCCAGCGCCTCCTTGAGCAGGGCATATTGAAAGCCCTGCGGCGTCTGGCTGCGGAAGACCCGGGTCCGATCGAGGGTGGCGCGCACGATCCCCCCAGCCACTTCCTTCAGTGTGTCTTCCACCGGGGTAACCGGGACCGCGGCCCCGGTGGCGGCGGCCGCCTCGATCACACGCCGGATCAGAGGCCCATCGGCCAGAGGCCGGACCCCATCGTGGACCAGCACGACATCCCAGCCTCCCGGGTCCAGTTCTTGAAACCCCGCCCGGACCGAGTCCTGCCGCTCCTCTCCTCCCGTTGCGACCGACATGATCTTGGGGAAGCGCCGCCGGAGCGCCTCCCCTCCGGCTGTGTCCCGCAGAACCAGGACGATGCCGCCGATCTCGGGGGTCGAATGGAAAGCCTCGATAGACCACTCCAGCACCGGCCGGCCGGCCAGCAGGACCTCGTGTTTGGCCGCCCCGAACCGCTCCCCCAGCCCGGCGGAAACGATGACGGCGGCCGTACGCATGGCGTTCAGCCCTTGGCCCCGGAAGGTTTTTTGCGGGCAGGCGTGCGGACGGCCTTGGCCGCCTGCAGCATAATCTGCTGCACACGGGGGACCACGGCCTCGATGTCCTCGATCACCCCCTCCCGCAGCAGCATGTTGTCCAGAAGCTGGAGGGCCAGCTCCTTGAGCAGGGGAGAGGCGGGCTTGGCGGCGTGAATCCGGACCATTTCGCCGATCAAGGGATTGTCGGGATTGATCTCGAAGACCTTGCGGGTGAACTGGTAGTCCTTATGGGCCATCTTGAGGATCCTCTCCACATGGACGGAGGGGCCCCCTGAGGGATCCACCAGGAGGCAGGGGCTGTCCACCAACCGTTCCGATATCCGGACATCCGCCACTCGCCCCCCATACGTCACCTTCAGATACTCGACAAACGCCTCCGCCTGTTTCTGAAGGCCCTTGTCCCTGGCCTTCTCGGCCTTGACCTTGATGTCCGCGCTCTCCGCCCGTTTGAAAGGCTTGCCTTGGTATTCCCGCAGGTGCTCCACCACGAACTCATCCAGCGGATCGTCCAGGAACAGGACCTCCAGGTCCTTTTCCCGGAACGCCTCCATGGCGGGATCCTTCTCCAGGCTCTCCAGGTCCAGCCCGGTCAGGTAATAGATCTCCTTCTGGTCCTCGGCCATGCCGCTGGCATATTCCTTGAGATCCAGCAGGGCGTCTTTGGGTTTCTTGGAGGAGTGGAAGAGCAGCAGGGGGGCGAGCTTGCCCTGGTTGTCCGGGTCGGTGGCGACCCCTTCCTTGAGGTTCCGGCTGAAATGACTCCAGATACGCAGGTATTGCTCGCGGTCCTTGTCCTTGATCTTTTTCAGGTGGGAAAGGAGCTGTTTCAGCACGTGCTTGCGGATCCTGTCGATCCTGACGTTGCTCTGTATGGTTTCCCGGGAGATGTTGAGCGGGATGTCCTCGGAATCGATGACCCCCTGCATGAACCGCAGGTACTCGGGCATGATGTCCTTGGAGCCCTTCTCGATCAGCACCTTGCCTGAGTACAGGTCCACGCCGGGTTCGGTCTTGAAGAGCCCCATCTGCTCGAACGAAATCTTGGGCACATACAGGATGGCGCTGAACTGGACGGGGGCATCCGAAGAGAGGTGGAGCCAAGTCTCGGGCTCCTCCTGGGTGTTCTCCAGGAACTTGTAGAACTCGATGTAGTCCTGCTCTTTGAGGCTGGACTTGGGTTGGGACCAGATGGCCTCCATGACCTCCAGCCTCTCGTTCTCCACGTACACGGGGAAGGGGACGAACTTGGAATAGCGGGCCAGGATGCCCTGGATGCGTGTCTTCTCCAGGAATTCCTTGTCCTCTTTCTTAAGAAAAAGCTCGATCCGGGTGCCCCGCTTCTTCTTGACCGTCTCCTCGATGGTGTAATCGGCGGCGCCCTTGGATTTCCACAGCCATGCCTTGCTGCCTTTCCGGAAGGAGCGCGTATAGAGATGGATCTCCTTGGCGGCCATGAAGCTGGAGTAGAAGCCCACGCCGAACTTGCCGATCAGGTCGACCCGGTCCTTTTCCTCGGTATCGACCAGCCGCTTGAGGAAATCCATGGTCCCGGAATGGGCGATAGTCCCGAGGTTCTCGATCAGCTCCTCCTTGGTCATGCCCACGCCGTTGTCCTCGATTATCAGTGTGTTCCGGCTCTCGTTGAACCCGATGTCGATGCGCAGCTCGGTATCCTTGTCCTCCACATCCTCCCGTGTCAGGCTCTCGAAACGAACCATGTTGAGAGCGTCCACGGCATTGGATATCAGTTCCCGCACGAAGACGTCTTTGTGTTTGTACAGGGAATAGACCAGGATGTTCAGGAGCTGCCTGATCTCGGACTGGAACTCGTATTTTTCCGCCTGGCTTTGCTGTGTCATGGGACCCTCCTCAAGCCTCTCCGTTGTATCGGCCGAAGATCATCTTCCCTACCGTGGTCTGCAGCACCGACGTCACGGTGACATCGATGGTCTGCCCCATCATCTTGCGTGCGTTGTCGACGACGACCATGGTGCCGTCGTCCAGGTAGGCCACGCCCTGGTCCTTTTCCTTCCCTTCCTTGAGGATGAACGCCCGGATCGATTCCCCGGGCAGCACCACGGGCTTGAGGGCGTTGGCCAGCTCGTTGATGTTCTGTACGGAAATGCCCTGGAGCTTGGCCACCTTGTGCAGGTTGAAGTCGTTGGTGACGATCTTGGCGTCCATGTGTTTGGCCAGCTCGATCAGCTTGGAGTCCACGTCAACCACATCGGGAAAGTCCAGCTCGGTGAAGATGATGTTGACCTCTTTGGATTTCTGGAGATTATCCAGGACCTCCAGGCCGCGCCGCCCGCGCTGGCGCTTGACGCTGTCAGAGGAATCCGCCACCAGCTGCAGCTCCTTGAGTATGAACTGGGGCACGATCAGGGATCCCTCTATGAACGATGTGTCGCAGATGTCCGCGATCCGGCCGTCGATGATGACACTGGTATCCAGGATCTTGTGGGTCCGGCCCGTTGTCTTCTCCTTGAAGAAGCGCATCAGATGGGCCGGGATCAGCCATTCCGATTTCTTCACACCCACCAGGAATCCGATATACGGCATGATGATTAGAAAGAACACCCGGATGAAGTTGGCCGTGGTTTCGTCCTGGGAGATGGTCTGGTACACGGACCCCAGGGCCCAGCCCAAAATAACTCCGGCAAAGGTCCCCAGGGTGGAGCTCCAGATGGTCTTGAACTGACTCCTTCGGATCACGGTCTCTAAATAGATGATCAGGACGCAGAGCAGGAATCCCGTAAGCGCACCGTAGTAAGGATGCAGGTTGAAAGGCGGGAAAAAATACCCCGCCAGGGTTATGAAGGCCGCGACCACAAGACGAAAGATAAAAATGCTCATGATAAAACCTCGTTATATATGAAATGTTAAAATATGAATCCCAACGCTTCCTGGATATGGCTTGCCCCATGGAGCTCGATGCCCGGGAGGTCTTCCTTCGCCAGCGCCTCCAGGTTCCCCTTCGGAAGCACGACCGTTTCGAATCCCAGCAGGGCGGCCTCCTTGACCCGGGCCACGGGCCGGCTCACGGAGCGGATCTCCCCGCTGAGGCCTACCTCGCCCAGGACCGTCATCCCGGCCGGGATGGGGCGGTTCTTGATACAGGATACGACGGCCGTCACCACCCCCAGGTCCACCGCGGGCTCGTCGATGCTCAGGCCGCCGGCCACATTGAGGTGGATGTCTTCCCCTCCGAAACCGAAGCCCATCTTCTTCTCCATCACCGCCAGTAGCATGCCGGTCCGGAAGTGGTCGAGACCGATGGACATCCGCCGCGGATTCCCCGAGTACAAGGTCGCGGAGACCAGGGCCTGGATCTCGGCCAGCAGCGGCCGGGACCCCTTCAGGGTGCAGACCACGACGCTCCCCGCCGCATCGATCGGCCTTTCCTTGAGGAAAAATGCCGAGGGATTGGCGATAGCTTCCAGGCCGCGGCTCCCCATCTCAAAGACCGCCAGCTCCGAGACCGGGCCGAAGCGGTTCTTCAGGGCCCGCAGCACGCGGTGGCTGTGATCCCGCTCGCCTTCAAAATACAGCACCACGTCAACCATGTGTTCGAGCGCCTTGGGCCCGGCCAGGGCGCCCTCCTTGGTGATGTGGCCTACCAGAAACGAGGAGACCTGGTTCTTTTTCGCGAACCGGAAGACCTGGTTGGCAACCTCGCGCACCTGGCTTATGCTCCCAGGACTTGAGGTCAGCCGGGACGAATGCACCGTCTGGACCGAATCCAGGATAAGGATGCGCGGCGCGAGTTTTTCCGCCTGGGCGATGATCCTCTCCATGTTGGTCTCCGCCAGAAGATAGAGGTCGCCCCCGCCGATCCCCAGCCGGGAACCGCGGAGTTTGATCTGCTCCAGAGATTCCTCGCCCGAGACATACAGTACCCTGCTGCCTCCGGCGGCAAAATCCCGGCTCACCTGGAGGAGCAGGGTGGATTTCCCGATTCCGGGCTCCCCGCCGATGAGCACCAGCGACCCCAGGACCACGCCTCCCCCGAGAACCCGGTTGAGCTCGGCGATCCCGGTCTGGATCTTATGCTTGGCGGCTTCTTTCACATCCTGGTATAGGACAGGTTCCGATGGGGGGAAGGCGAATTCCGCGGCTGTCTCTTCGGCCGCCTCCTCAATCAGGGAGTTCCATTCCCCGCAGCTCTGGCAGCGGCCCAGCCACTTGGGGGACTGGAACCCGCAGCTCTGGCAGACAAAGGTGGACCCTGTTTTCGTCATATGATAAGTCCCAGCCCGAAAAAGAGCTCCCGCTTCTCCTTGAGCCCGAA
>SDBS01001165.1_pt1 | contig 26916 bp, 29 predicted proteins | sample 2277091 | NCBI WGS metagenome assembly SDBS01 (sample SAMN10404972, study PRJNA504765) | marine sediment metagenome | isolation source: marine sediment core GS10_PC15, 163 cmbsf | place: Arctic Ocean: Southern Knipovich Ridge | collected 2010
GCAAAACGGGCAACCATAGCGAGGTTTCCTGCATAAAATATCTGGGTGATTGCGAAGGTTACTCCCATGATTGAACCTGCAATGGCAACGCTTGCAACCTGAGAGGCACCAAGTTTTCCAATCCAGAACATATCCACAATGTTAAGTGTTGTAAAAAGAACCTGGCTTATCATAACTGGCCATGCGAGAAGCCAGATGTTTTTGAAACTGTTTTTCTCTAAATCAACATAACTTATTTTTTCCATTCAACTCCAATTTAAAATCTTAGCATTATATTTTAAAAAAACTTTCATGTCAAGAAATAAGGAAGATTACACCTCGTAAAAAAACTTTGTTTCTACGGGGCAGGCAGATTATTTTAGATTACACGGATTGCTTTTCGCAAATTTCTTGTATCCTCGTACGTGTCCATTTTTTACTTGACTTTTTTCTAATGATGCAGTATATTCATATATGTAGATATGTCTATATAGGAGGTAGTGTGAGAGATTTGGTTGCAGTGTTAAAGGCATTGGCTGATCCAATGAGAATAAGAATTCTCAAGCTTCTTGAGAAAAAAAGATTGTGTGTTTGCGAACTTACTGCGGTTCTCAAGATTAAACAATCAAGTGTTTCCCACCACCTAAAAATACTAAAAGATGCTGGACTTGTTGACGATATTCGAAATGGACCATGGATCGATTATGAATTAGAAAAGGAACAATACAACAGATATGCTCTTGAACTTCTCGAAGTACTATCAGGATGGCTTAATAGTGATTCAAGGATAGAGAAGGATTTGAAGTCAGCCCAAAAGGTTGATAGAAAAGAAATTTGTAAATAATTATGTAAAGGAGTTTTCTGTGAAGGAGATATACAAGTTACTGTTATCAGTTGCAATATTCCTAATAGCATATTTCTTTCCTATAAATTATCTTCAGTTACCTCTTGCTCTAAGTGAGTCGCTAAATATGGTGCAGGAGTATGCAAGAGAGCATGTCCTTTTCTGTTTAGTACCAGCTTTTTTTATTGCAGGTGCAATTGCCAATTTCATTAGGCAGGGTGCTGTCTTAAAATACTTTGGTTCAAAAGCAAAAAAGATATTATCGTACTCTATTGCATCGGTTTCAGGCACTATACTTGCCGTCTGCTCCTGCACAGTTCTCCCTCTCTTTGCAAGTATATATAAAAGGGGTGCAGGAATAGGCCCTGCTACTGCTTTTCTTTACTCGGGTCCTGCTATCAATATTCTTGCAATTATCCTGACAGCCCGTGTACTGGGATTAGAGTTGGGGATTGCCAGGGTTTTGGGGGCAGTTGTTTTTTCTGTTATCATAGGACTGAGTATGCATTTTATTTTCTATAAGGAAGAGAAAGCACGAGATACAAATGCAGCATTGGTTATTCCTGAAGATGAGAAAGAAGAAAGGTCGTTGTGGAAAACAGCGGTATATTTTGCTGTTATGGTGGGGATTCTGGTTTTTGTAAATTGGGGAAAGGATGAATCAATAAGGGTATGGCAGATAGTCTATCAATCAAAATGGATAATTAGTGGATGCTTACTACTACTTCTCGCTGTTATGCTATATAAATGGTTCAATAGAAATGAGCTTAAAGAATGGACTCAATCCACCTGGGGATTTGCAAAACAGATCCTTCCACTCCTTTTTGCTGGTGTGCTTGTTGCTGGGTTTTTACTCGGAAGACCGGGGCACTCATCACTAATTCCTGGAGTGTGGATTGAGAGATTGGTTGGAGGAAACACTTTCAGGGCAAACTTCTTTGCTTCTATTGCTGGTGCATTGATGTACTTTGCAACCTTAACGGAAGTGCCTATCCTTCAGGGCTTAATTGGAGCAGATATGGGGAAGGGTCCTGCGTTGGCTCTTTTGCTTGCTGGCCCCGCTTTGAGTCTTCCCAATATGCTTGTGATAAGAAGTGTAATGGGAAACAAGAAAACACTCTGCTATATCGCTCTTGTTGTAATAATGGCAACTTTTACTGGGATGATATATGGGTGGTTATTTTAAACACAGATGATATTAGACAAAGGACAGGGTAGCCGCAACCTTTAGGTTGCGTGATTAATTGTTTAATAAGAAGTTAAGTTCGCAGGCTGACCTGTCCTCCGAAGCTTTAGCATAGGTGGAAGCCTGCGGCTACAAAAAAACAGGATTTGGCACAATCCCTTTAGCCTGCAGGGATGTAATCTGTGTAATCAGTGATAATGAAAGGAGATGAAAAAGATGAAGATTGAAATCTTGGGACCCGGATGCCCAAAATGTCAACAGCTAACAGAATCAGTTAAGAAGGCAGTAGAGGAGCTTGGTAAAGAAGTGGAGATTGAAAAGGTTGCTGACCTAAATAAAATAATGGATTATGGTGTAATGATGACACCAGGGTTAGTTGTTGATGGTGAGGTAAAATCTACAGGAAAGGTTCTGTCTGTTGAGGAGATAAAGACTATTCTTAAAGGTTAATAGATACAATCTTAACCTCAGTAAAAAAGGTGCTTTTTATAAAGGAGGAGTTATGACAGATGAAAAGCCCGATGTTACATATTTGAGCATGAAAGCTGGGAGGATAGGTATTAATGGTCTTCAGGCTCTGCTGAAAGAGGCATGTGTAAGGAGCTTTTCTAATGATAAAGAACTTTCCACATTCCTGTTGCAAGGAATAAAAGAAAGGAACTATATTCCACCCTCCTGCGAGAAAGAATACTTGGAGAAACTCCTGAAGGAGTACAAAAGATTTACAGGTTCCTTAGATGAGGTAGATGAGTCAGAGGATATTTTAGAAATAAAGATACTGGGGATTGGTTGCTCCAGTTGTCAAAAAATGGTTCAGGAAACCATGGCTGCATTATCGGAAATGGAGCTACCAGCTGATTTTGAATATGTAGGAGAGCCAAACAGGATTCGTGAGTATAATGTTACAGGGACGCCAGCGGTGATTATAAATAGGAAAGTAAAATCTGTTGGGAGGGTCCTGACAAAGGAAGAAATCAAAAGGTTGCTGAATGAAGAGTTGAAAAAGAGAGACTAGATTCTATTGGAAAGAGGTAAGTCAAGCAGAAAAATGTCTTTGTGGACCTATCAAGATTATATAGTCTTTTACTTTTCAGGTGTGTCAATGTGGTCAGGCTGCCAGTCAAGTGGAGTGGCTCTGACACAAAAAGGTGCAGGCAACCTTTTCTGTCAGCAGAGGTTTTGATGCCTTATGGTTTACAATTAAGGAGGTGAGTAATATGACACAGGAACAAAAACCAAGATTCATAATGTGTATCTGCACAGGGCAATGCCCGGGGTTTGCGAACCTAGATCTTTGGGAGTTGATTAATTATGTAAGAGGAGAACTGGATGTGCAATATGCCATTGTTCATCCTCAACTTTGTGTTGATGATGGTGACAGGTTTATCCATGACTATATAAAGCCAGGTGTAAAATATGTGATAGGTGCTTGTGACCCCAGGATGCAAAGAAAGATGTTTAAGGAGGCATTTAGTAATGCAGGGGGGAATTATGATGAGCAAGTTGCGTCTTTAGACCTTCGAAATATGACAACCCAAGATGCTATGAATAAAGTGAAGGGGACCATAGAGAACGTAAGCATGAAAGGTGGTTCAAAGGAGACAAGCTAATGAAACAGGATAGGTCTGCATATACAGGATTACCTCGAGCTGAGATAGATTGGTTTCCCGGTATTGACCATGAAAAATGCAAACCGCAGGAGTGCAATTTCCATTGTGTTAAATTCTGCCCTTTTGGGGTCTTTTCACAAAATGCTAGTGGAGTGATCCAGGTTTCCAAGCCTTATGAATGCAATGTCGGAGATGAATCCTGTAGGTTTCAATGTCCGTTTGATGCCATAAGTTTCCCGACAAGGGAAGAGCTGAAAGAGATGTTACGTAAGGTTCGAGCAAAATATCAGGACAAGGAAATATAGTAATGGGATTATTTGGAAATCTTCCGAGAGAAAAGATTCCCTGGTTTCCTACAATTGATTTTGATAAATGTGTTGGTTGCAAGGAGTGTTTTAACTTCTGCGGAAATGGCGTCTTTGAATGGGATGAAGAAAACAATAAACCGATAATAGAAGAGCCTTATAACTGTGTTATAGGCTGCTTAGCATGTGCAAAACTCTGCAATGGTGAAGCAATTAAATTTCCCACAAAAAAGGAATTGAAGGATGCAGTTAATAAGGCAAAGGGAAATAAAGTATAGACAAATACTCAACCATTTGTTTTTATTGCACTATTTTCATAGGAATTGCTACCTGGTTATTATTTATCGAGAAGTTAAAGATGGAATATTGACCGAAAGGTTAAAAAAACAAAGCAGATTTGTTTCATAGACGATTTTGCTCCTTGGTTTACTACCCTCTCAGCGAGTAGCATCAAGAGAAAGAAGATCTAACAAAGTGTTTACCGGGTAAATGAAGAAAAGATTACTCTAAAGGAGTTCAGTCAAGAAAAAAGTTCTGAAATCTAACAATTCATTGGTAATGCAAAGGGGACGAAAACGATGAAAAAAAACTTGAGTAGGTTAATCGCTATTAGCATTCTAATAGTGGCAGTTCTTTTTATCATTTTTGCAAAAAATAGAGTGAACAAAAGAACAGGAACAAAGGGAATTGTTTCAAAGGAATTGCAGGATACAAAAAAAATTATAGAACCTACACATGATATAACAAGGATTTCAGAATCTATAAAAAGCAACGAACCAGAAACCATGATTTTGCCAGCAGAAGAAAAACAGGCATCTGAAAAACTTGATAAAGATGTCCTCGCGATGGTTAATCATACAAAGATTACAGAAGATTACCTAAAGGAAAGATATGAAGCGTTGTCGGAGGAATATAAAAATGCATATAAGAATGATAAGGAAAGTTTTTTGGACCAATTGATAGTACGGGAACTTTTTCATCAGGACGCAGAAAAAATGGGATTTGGAAAGGAATTAACCAACGTGATGGATGAAGAACAGAGGAAGGACATGGCGATAGAAAAATTGACAAAAAATATTACGGGAAAGATCGAGATTTCGGAAGAAGAAATGAAGAATTTCTACAATGACCACATAAGCGATATGAAAGGAGCCAGCTATGAACAGGTTAAGTCGAACATAAAGAATTACCTTTTGCAACAAGAGCAAACAGAGCTTATAAACAATTTCATTGAGAGTTTAAGGAAAGAAGCGGAGATAGTAAGAAATGAGGAATGGATTAAGGAACAACAAGCTTTGAACCCCAAAAATCCTCTTGACGAAGCATTAAAAAGTGGAAAGCCTACTGTTCTTGATCTCGGTGCAAGTTCTTGCGTACCCTGTAAGATGATGAAACCTATCTTTGCAGAGTTGGAGCAGGAATACAAAGGAAAAGCAAATATACTATTATTGGAAATTTACGAATATAAAACTCTGGCAAATAAATATAAGGTAATGGTGATACCTACTCAAATTTTTTTCGATCGAGACGGCAGTCAATTCTGGCGGCATGAAGGCTTTCTCGCAAAAGACGAAATCATAAAAAAACTGAAAGAATTAGGGGTAGAGTAAAAATGATAATGCAAATATTCGAATGGCTATCCAGTGCTATTCAGTCAACGCCTGTTATTGCTCTAACTGGTTCCTTTATCTGGGGAATACTAAGTATACTGCTAAGTCCCTGCCATCTTGCCAGTATTCCGCTTATTGTTGGTTTTATTGGTGAGCAAGGAAGAATATCAACAAGAAGAGCATTTTGGTTATCTACGCTATTTTCAGTAGGTATCCTGATAACAATTGGACTCATTGGTCTTATTACGGGGCTTATAGGACACATGCTGGGTGATATTGGTTCATTTGGGAACTATATTGTTGCTGTGATTTTCCTTGTTGTCGGCCTTCATCTTTTGGGAATTATTCCTTTGCCTTTTCTTGGAAAATCTGGCCAGCCTGGTTTCAAGAAAAAAGGATTATTTGCAGCCTTTATACTTGGTCTTGTTTTTGGTATTGCCTTGGGCCCCTGCACATTTGCCTATATGGCACCAATACTTGGAATTGCATTCAAAATAGCATCAACCCGTCTTTTTTATGCCGTAGCACTGCTATTCATTTATGGAATTGGTCATTGTTCTGTAATAGTTTTTGCAGGAACTTTTACAGAAATTGTCCAGCATTACCTGAACTGGAATGAAAAATCAAAAGGTTTGGTATTGGTTAAAAAAATATGTGGTGTTCTTGTTATTTTAGGTGGAATATATTTAATCTGGACTGCTTGAAGGAATGGCCAATCTTTAGATTTTGTTTGGAAGAGAATATTTATTCTATACAAATATTTTTCATTTTTTTAATTATGCCTTGACAAAATTTTATTTTTAGTATATATATATTTATTCATATATATATATGAATAAATATATATATATATACTAACAGGGAGTAACAATGAAAGACTTAACAAACCTATTTAAGGTGCTCGCTGACGAGACCCGTCTGAGAATAATCAATCTACTTTTGGAACGGGAGATGTGTGTTTGTGAGCTTGTGGAGATACTTGGTATGTTTCAACCAAGAATATCAAGGCATCTTAACATTCTTCGACAAGCGGGATTATTGTATAGTTGGCGAGAAGGAAGGTGGATGCATTACGCCATAAAAAGAAAATTACCTGATTACTGTGAGACTCTGCTCAAAGGAGTAAAAGTAAAGTTGAGTAAAAATAAAATTGCCAGGATTGATTTACAGAAGACTACTAAAGTCAAAAGAAAGCCTGGAAAACCTTGTCCAGGAGCACAATAAAAAATGAAAAAACATCTGTTTGTTCTTACATTAATTTTGCTTGCGGTTATTGTAACAACCTACGCGATTACGCGGTCTATTCCAATGCCTGAATTGATCAGACACTGAGAGTTTCACCTTAATATTCAAAAATTGGAAACAAAATAAAATGTTGATGTGTTAGTATGACAAAAACAGAATTAATTATTTATGAAGGTGCAATGTGCTGCTCCGCAGGAGTTTGCGGTCCGGAACCGGACAAAGAACTTATTGAATTCAATGATACATTAAAAAAATTGCGAAAAGAGTTCAAAGGAGTAAATGTAATAAGGGCAAGCATGTCTTTTAACATAAACATGTTTTTTGAAAATAAAGAAATTTTTAAATTGGTTAAGGAAAATGGTCCTGGTATTCTTCCAATCACAATAATTAATGGGGAAATTATTGCAAAACAAAAATATCTAAAATATCCTGAACTAAAAAAGGAACTTGAAAAAAGGTGGTAGAATAAAGTGGGGACACTAAGTCAATTGGTAAAGTCGATTAAAAAAGGAAAAACAAAATTCATATTTTTCAGCGGAAAAGGGGGTGTTGGAAAAAGTACAATGAGTTGTGCCATTGCTGTGTGGCTTTCAAAAAATGGAGACAAAACATTGCTTGTGACAACTGATCCTGCTCCAAACCTTTCAGACATATTTGGTCAAGAGATTGGGAATAAGATTACTCTAATAAATGGAATTCAAAATTTGTCTGCAATTGAAATAAATCCTGATGCTGCCTCTGAAGAATATAGAGAAAGGGTTATTGCTCCCATGAAAGAGATTTTGGATGAAAAGAATCTACAGGTAATAAAAGAACAGCTGAACAGTCCTTGTGTTGAGGAAGTTGCAGCATTTGATAAATTCATAGAATTTATGGATGATTCTCAATATGATATGGTAATATTTGATACGGCTCCTACAGGACATACAATAAGACTTTTAGGGCTCGCAAGCGCATGGAGCACAACTTTAGAAAAAAGTCATTCCACATGTATAGGTCCAAGCGCATCCTTGCAAGATGCAAAGTCAAGATATGAGAAAGCAATTTCATATCTTCAAGACAACATCAGAACTAGTTTTATTTTTGTTTTGAGGCCAGAAGATTCATCTATCCTTGAAACAAAAAGAAGCTTAAGAGAACTCGAAAAATTAGGAATAAGAACAAATCTTCTGATAATCAACGGGATACTTCCAGAAGAGGTATGTACTGACGAATTTTTCAAAAAGAAGATGAAAAAGGAGCAAGAAATAATAAATAAAATTAACCTTGAGTTTGATCACATTCAAAAAATATTTTATCCTCTTATGGATTCGGAAGTTTCTGGTCTGGAGTTGCTGGAATCAGTTGGAGATTTCTTATGTGAAGGCAAAAAACAGGCTGTTAGAAGTGCTACAATCTATGAGAATTCATTAGAAAAATTTCCTACAATAAACTCTCAAGAAAAGACAAAAGAAGTTTATAACTTGCTGACTCCTTTAAATGGAACGAGGTACATTTTCTTTACAGGTAAGGGCGGGGTAGGAAAAAGCACGATTGCTTGTACAACGGCTTTATTCCTGGCAGAAAAAGGCTTCAAAACTTTGGTTATTACAACAGATCCTGCATCTCATTTACATGATATTTTTGGACAAGGCATTGAACACGAACCCGGGCAAATAATAGGAATTAAGAATTTATATGCTGCAAGGATAGACCAAAAGAAAGCACTAGAAGAATACAAAAAAAGAATTTTGAAAGTGGTGAGAGATAAAGACGAAGAAACAAAGAAATCTATAGAAGAAGACTTAAATTCTCCCTGTGCAGAGGAAATGGCAGCATTTGAAAAATTCATGAGTTACTTTGAACAAAACAGCTATGACATAGTTGTTTTTGATACGGCCCCTACAGGACATACACTTAGATTACTAGAACTTCCTTCAGATTGGAAAGGGTTTATTGACTTAGGAAGCCTAACTAAAAAAACATCAGAGGAAACCAAGAACAAGTATGCTAATGTTATAGAAAGTATGCGGAATAATAAGAAAAGCACATTTGTCTTTGTAATGTACCCTGAATATACTCCGATAATAGAAGCGTTAAGAGCATCCGAAGATTTAAAGAAACAGGTTGGTATTGAGACATCTTTGGTTGCGGTCAATTACTTGTTGCCTCAAAATTATGGAAAAAACAGGTTTTTCAACAACAGAAGAAAACAAGAGATAAAATATCTTTGGGAAGTTCAAAAAAGATTCAAAACACCAATGATTTCAGCTCCTCTTCTCCCTCAAGAACCAAAGGGACTAAATAATCTTAGAGAATTGGCTCAAAGTATTTTCGGTGGTTAACATGGATGAGGAAATAGAAATGATTAGAAGGAAAAAATGAAAGAATTGGTTAAAAGCCAGAAAGACCCTAAAATAAAAGCAAAAGAGTTTGTAAAAACAATTGTTGACTCTCAGGAATATAGAGACTTTAATAAATACAGAAAACAATTACACGGAGATCAAACAGCTCAAAATCTCCTGAGAAAATTTAAACAAAAGCAAATAGAGCTGCAAGAGAATGGATTTAATCCTTCTGCAAGGAAATTGAGTAGGAGAGGGGGTGATATTATGTCTGATGATAAGATAGTAAGGATATTCACAATGCCCCAGGAATTTCCCTGTGGTCCACAATCTTCATGCTGTGGTCCCATTGGACAGACAGAGGAGGAGATAAGAACATTGAAAGATACAGTGGAGGAAAAACTCGGATTGAAGGTGGAGACTCTAAATGTAAAAAATGGAAAGATAATGAAAAAGCATAGGAATATTCTGTCAATGTTGAGATCTTTTGGCTGGGGTGTCCTGCCCATTTTTACACTGGGTGGTGAGGTTGTCTGTATGGGGCCAACGCCAGACCAAATAGTTAATACTCTTAAAGAAAAGATGGAATAGGGATTAATCAAGGAGGTTATTATGCCAACATACGAGTACGGCTGTGTCAAGTGCGGACACAAATTTGATATCTTAGCTTCCCTAAGAGAGAAAGAGAAAGGATTGAAGTTAACATGTCCAAAGTGCAAGAATTCCAATGTGGTACAGATTTTCAGTAGCATCAATCTTGTGATATCAAAAGGGTCAAAGAGCACCAACGAGGCATTCAGGAAGTCCGGTGGATGTGGGTCAAAACCTGTTGCGGGATGTTGTGGATAGGGATTTAAATTCGCGAGGATGAAAGGTGGTGTAACTATGACAAAGTATCTGAACATTGTCCTATTTCTTTTTTGTGTAGGTATACTATGTACTACAAGGTGTTCCAAGGTACCTGAGGAGCATAAGAGCGAGAGTAATCGCTCAGCAAAGACCTCACTTAGTGATACAATGAACACGCATAGATCAAAGGCTACAAAAGCAGAAAAGAGTCCAGGAGATGTCAACCAAACTGAGATGGCTATTGAGAGAGCCGGCAAGGAAAACAAGTATCTATATCTTGTCTTTTACAAACAGGGTGACCAGAAAAGTAAAGAGATGAAGCAAGTAGTTACCCAAGTACAGGAAGAACTTTCGCCAAAAGCGAATTTTGTGAATATAGATGTTGAAGATGAAAACGAACAGGGAATTATAAGAAAATATGGCATTGACGGGGGGGCAATCCCTATTACCCTGATTATGGCACCGAATGGAGTGATTGTAGGTGGATTTCCTAATGAGGTTACGGTGGATAAACTACGGAATGCTTTCGTTTCTCCAAAAATGGCCGAGATTGTAAAGGCGATACAGAGCAGGGAGTTAGTATTTTTGCTCGTAACCAATAACAAGATGAAGTACTATAAAGAGAACATAGCGGTTGCAAAACAGGTAGCAGCCAATGAGTTACAAGGATATGCGCAAGTTATTGTTGTTGACCCGAGAGACGAAAGAGAGACTTCACTTTTAAAGCAATGCCGGATTGATAAAAGCGTGAATGAGACAATGTTTGTGTTCATAAATGGTGGTAGAATTATGTGTACATCCAGCGGAAGGCTAACTCGTGACGGACTGTTAGAAGAAATAAAGACGGGATGCTCGCCAAGTGGTTGCAAGTAAATGAGTGCATAATTGGGACTGGAGGTGATTTATGAATAGCATCAACATTGTAGTAAAAGAACTTTATGAGAGGAAGAGCCAGCTTTTAACCAGTTTTATTGCTATTGTTCTGGGAATAGCGGTAATTGTTGCCATAAAAACCATAACCTACTTCTCTGAAAAGGCTGTAGCAAGGGAGCTGGACAATCTTGGGGCAAATGTATTGATTCTGCCGAAGACAGCAACTATCAATGACTACTACACTGCAGACTTTGAGGGCGAAGAATTGCCTGAGGATTATGTAGATAAGATTACCACTTCCGACCTTCAGGGAGTGGATAATCTCTCGCCAAAGTTGACCTTTCCGGTCACTATAGATAGAGAAAAGGTCCACTTAACAGGAATACTGCCTAAAAATGAGTTCAGAACCAAGCCTGTGTGGGAAACAGCCGGCACTATTTTTTCCCTTCCTGAGGGGTGTGGCTCTATACCCGTTGCTATTTCGGACGATAGAACTGATATTAGAAAGAGAGTAATAGACTCACTTGCACCAGATGAAGTTCTCGTTGGTAGCGAAGTAGCGAGCCGTCTAAACCTATCTGAGGGGAATAGGCTAAAAATACGTGGAAAAGAGTTCACTGTCACAGCAATACTTCCAGAAACTGGGACAGTTGATGATGCGCGAATTTTTGCCCATCTTCACACTGTACAAAAGCTTTTTGAGGTGGGTCGTGTAGTTAATGTTATTGAAATGATTGGATGCTGTAAGGAAATCTCAAAAGGATTGATTGCTGGTTTAAACAAACTTCTCCCTGATGCCAGGGTGGTAACAATAAAACAGATTGTCAGTACGCAGCAAAACACTAACAATATGATGAAGAAATTTTCACTAATATTTTTAATCATCATTGTTCTGGTTGGAGGAGTTTCGATTGCTAACTATATGTTTGCCAATGTTTATGAGCGGAGGAAGGAAATCGGAATCCTTCTTGCAATTGGTGCAACCCCTGGCAAAGTATCCTCTCTATTTCTGATGAAGTCATTTATTCTTGGACTTTCAGGTGGGATTATCGGATATTTTGTAGGCACTCTACTTGCTGTTACGCTTGGGCCCAAGATAGCAAAAGTGCCCGTCTTGCCGCTTCCAAGTGTTTTCGGCTACTCTATACTGATAAGTATACTTATTACGACTCTATCCAGTCTAATACCAGCCAGAAGAGCAGCTAAAATGGACCCGGCAGATATTCTAAAGGAGATTTGAGATGATAAAAGTTGAAAATCTAACAAAGAAATATAGACTGAGAGGTAAAGACATTATTGCTCTGAGAAATGTAAATTTTAAGGTTGCGGATGGTGAATTTATCATCATCGTTGGCCCAAGCGGTAGTGGAAAAAGTACCCTTCTTTTAACACTGGGAGGATTAATCCATCCTACTTCGGGTAGGGTTTTCATTGGCGATAGGTCTATCTATGAACTCCCTGGAAAGGAGAGAGCCGAAATCAGGAAGACAGATTTGGGTTTTCTCTTTCAGACATTTAATCTTATACCTTATCTTACTGCTCTTGAGAATGTTCAGATTTCCCTCTATCTGGCTGGTAAAGCATCTACCGAGCAGAGGAAAATTGCCACTCAACTTTTAGAAAAAGTGGAATTGGGAGACAGGCTTGACCATAAACCGTCTGAATTGAGTGTTGGACAGCAACAAAGAGTTGCTCTTTCAAGGGCGTTAGCCAACAATCCTGTCATTTTATTAGCGGATGAGCCGACTGGAAGTCTGGATCCTTCGCTTTCAAAAGAAATGATAGGTTGGCTTGAAACCCTTCATAAAGAAGGGCACACGATTGTTATGGTAACTCACGACAGCGCTGCTGGAAGATATGCTACCCGGAGTTTGAAACTGATAGAAGGTTCTCTAAGTGAAATATAAGAATAAAAAAAGGACGAACTGTGGCTAAAGAGGGGAAAAGAGAACTTACTGTCTTTGAGAAATATCTAACAGCCTGGGTTTTACTTTGTATTGTTGTGGGAATTATTCTAGGGAAAATAGCACCAGGAGCGTCCAAGTTTCTTGATGGTCTAGCAATTTATGTTAATGAAGCACCGGTAGTCTCAATTCCCATTGCAATATGTCTTTTCTTTATGATGTATCCTATTATGGTTAAGATTGACTTCGGTCGTGTCATTCGTGCTGGAAAAACACCGAAACCCGTCGCTCTAACATTGTTTGCAAACTGGGCAGTTAAGCCGTTTACCATGTATGCGATTTCACTCTTTTTCTTAGGTTTTGTTTTTAAAACCTTTATTGGACCAAATGCCCTTGACTTTGTAAAACTTCCACCAGGAGCTGACTGGGCAATTGGGACGGTTCACGGAGCAGGGCAGGTCGTAATGCATAACGGGATAAGAATGCTCCAAATTCCTCTCTGGAGGAGTTATCTTGCCGGCTGTATACTACTTGGGATAGCACCCTGCACCGCAATGGTGCTTGTGTGGAGTTATCTTGGCAGGGGCAACGATGCACATACATTAGTAATGGTTGCAATAAATTCCTTAACTATGCTTTTTTTATATGGACCTTTGGGAGGTTTTTTGCTTGGTGTAGGAAGATTACCTGTTCCATGGCAGGCTCTGGTTCTTTCCATAAGTATCTACGTTGCATTACCACTGGTTACGGGGTACTTTTCAAGAGTCTTGGTAATAAAGGCAAAAGGTGAAAAGGGGTTTGAGGAAAAGTTCTTGCATCTGCTGACACCTGTTTCAATTCTAGCTTTACTGGTTACTCTTGTTCTACTCTTCTCATTTAAAGGTGATATTATTCTAACCAGTCCTTTAACAATTCTGTGGATTGCAATACCATTGTTCATTCAAACAAATCTTATATTCTGGCTAACTTATGGATCGGCTAAACTGTTAAAACTCAATTACGAAGATGCTGCCCCTTCTGCAATGATAGGTGCAAGTAACCACTTTGAGGTGGCGATAGCAACTGCAGTAATGGTTTTTGGGCTCTCTTCAGGAGCAGCGCTTGCAACAGTTGTTGGCGTACTCATCGAAGTCCCAGTGATGCTAATGCTTGTAAAGATTTGTTTGGGAACAAAAGATTGGTTTAGAGTTAATTAGACATCAGATGATTACTGGTCCGATGTAACCAAGTTAGACAGTAAGATATTAAAACTTGTTATACTTCAATCAATCCTTATTTTCTTTCGAAGAATCTCTAAGCTCATTAATTTCTTTCAGAAATTCATCCTTGTCCTTGAAGTCTCTATAAACAGAGGCGAACCTTACATACGCCACTTCATCAATTCCTCTTAGTCTCTTCATAACCTCTTCACCTATCAATTTTGATGGTATTGTCAGATTTCCCAGGTCATAAAAGACCTCTTCAATTTCATGAACCATTTTATCAATCTCTGCTCTTGTAACCGGTCTTTTATGAGCTGCTGTCATAATACCAAGAAAGAGTTTTTGTCTGTCAAAAGGTTCTTCTCTGCTGTCTCTTTTTATTACAAGAAGAGGGGATTTCTCAACATATTCATAAGTGGTAAATCTTCTACTGCATGCAACACATTCCCTTCTTCTTCTTACAGATTTACCTTCCTTTCCAGGTCTTGTATCAATAACCTTATTATCTTCTGAACCACAAAATGGGCACTTCATTTTATACTTGTCCTTTGCATAATGAGAGCTTAAACAAAATTCGAATTCCTAAACCAGAATGACGACCTTTACCAGTAGATCATTTTCCCCAAAGGATTTCGGGTTTTGTCGTTCACTTGACATAGTCACTTTCTTAAAATATAATTATATATTAAGAGCCTCTTTATGTCAATGGATTTTTTGGAGAATTTGCACCGTTAGAAACGAAATCATCTTACTGACAAGGGTGGTTAAAATTCAGTCTGCAGAGAATACAATGAAGTAAGTGTGGAGCTTCACGGTAATATCCCAGATTATTATTGACAGGGTTTTGTTTTCTTGATATAAGTTATGTAGTGAGAAAAAAGAAAAGTCTTTATCCTTTCTACGAAACACTTACAGTCATTTTTATTCCTTTCCTCATAGTGCTTTTTATAGAGTTTGTTCTCAGGTTCGGAATGGGTCCTTTCGTAGAGAAAGTGTCATTTTTCTCAGCTTTTTATGCTTCTATAATTGCGGTCTGTTCGTATGTTTGGATTAGAAAAAAAATTATCTATGCTTTTTTACCTGTAATACTATTCAGTGTAGTAATCGCACTTCTTTTCAAGGACGAAACCACAATGGTTTGTAGGTTTCTCTATTTTTTTATATCACTTCTTATTCTCTCGTTTGTATCTGTTATTGGTTATGCGATTTTTAAGGTTATTGGAAAGCACAGCATTTCTAACCCTCTCTATATTCTGAAATTTTTTGTAGGGCTTTTTATTTTTGTTTGTGGGACGTTCATTATTCACATTCTCTCGGGTTTCTTTAATCCTCACTTGTCCGTTGTACAGACCTTGATATCAGGGATAAAAGAAGGATTGCTTATAGGAAGTGCTGTTACAGTAGTTACAATAATTCTTTCAAAAAAGACGAATTAACTATGGGTTTCCTTTTACAATTTCTGGCAACAAAAGCGATTGCTCCAATAATTGGTGCTATAGTTCTTCTAAGTATGGGAGAACATCCTGTTTCTCTCGCAAAACCAGAGGTCTCAATGAGATCGGACACGCTATTTATTTCTACAAGGGTTAATAATGGATTTTCCAAAGAACTAATGGAGATTATTAAGAGTGGTACACCTGTGACATTTAGGTTAAAGATAGAGGTGGATGAAAATATTTACTTTGTTAATACAGTACGCTATGATATAGAAGAGAGGATTTATAAAGTTTGGCTTAAAAAGGAGGGTGAGGAGTTCGAGACAGAGGATGAGAAAAAGATGAAGGAGATTGTATCGAACTTTACCGACATTTTCATTCTTGCAAGAGATATACCTCCTTCGAAGAAGATTACAATAAGGGTATCTCTCGACCCTGTAATACTCGAATTTTTAGATGATGAAGAATTCGATTTGATGACATTATGGAACTATCGAAGCCCAAAGCATACTGTGGAAGTAAAATTAGAAAACCCGAAACCATAAGTCCGAATGATTAAAAGAACGATTTCAGGACAGCAAAACGATATTAACGAACTAAACGTTCAAACGATCGAAACGAGACGACCTTTGTATCAATAATTAACAAAAATGAGTCTTCGTTATAAGTTTATTATAATAAATTTCATTATTATTATTATTACTGTTATACCTCTTGCTTTTTTTACGTTGAGGACAACAGAGTATAAACTTGGAATGAAAAACATTCCTGAAATTGAAAAAGCAATTGAGAATGCTATTATAAATACACCTGCGGGTCCTGAAAAAGAAGAGGCAATTGAAGCACTTAGAAAGTACAGACAAATGATGGCTTTGAGAAGACCGTTGAAAAGAGAATTTATAACTTTTACAATCCTTCTCAGTCTTTTTATTATTCTCTTTTCAACTGCCTTGACTATTCTGGTTACAGTAAGGATAACTACCCCGCTTAAGAAACTCCAGGACGCTGCAAGAAGACTATCGAGTGGAGACTTCCCAAGAATAGAGGGGGTTCGTTCAGGCGATGAAGTTGGTAATCTTGTAAGAACATTCAACACTATGTCCACAGCCCTTGAAGATGGCAGAAAAAAATTGAGGATTGCTGAACGTGAGGCAGCATGGAAAGATGCTGCAAAGGCAGTATCACATGAAATAAGAAACCCACTTACTCCTATTAGACTTGCTACAGAAAGATTAAGGGAAAAAGCAAGGAAGGGTGAGGACAATATTGATGAAGTTATTTTCAATACAACAGGTATGATATTAGAAGAAATAGAGAATCTTGACAGTATAGCAAGAAGCTTTTCGGAATTTGCCAAACTTCCAATGCCTTGCAAAAAAATGGATGATATAAATAGAACTATCAAAGAAGTTGCTTTTCTATATTCAGAATATGAGGGAATTGAGATAAGACTGTCACTTGCTGAGAACATACCAGAAATTTATATTGACAGTGATAGGATAAAAGAGGTCTTGATTAATATAATAAAAAATAGCATTGAAGCTATGGATAAAGGTGGCATTATCTGGGTAGCATCAAGATTTTATGATAGGGAAAAAAGTGTAACAGTTTCCGTAAAGGATAATGGGTGTGGCCTTACAGTAGATCCTTCCCTTGTTTTTGTTCCACATTTTACAACAAAAGAGAAGGGTAGTGGTCTTGGTTTAGCAATCTGCAAGAGAATAATTGAAGCTCACAATGGAACTATAGAGGTAAAGACTAAGAAGGGTGAAGGAACAGAGTTTGTTATTTCTTTACCGCAAGATGAGGGGTCAGGTCTCAACATTTAACATTGTGAGTGAAAATAGTAAATAATATGTCAGAAAGGAAGAAATAAAGGCTATGAAATCATTGATAAACTGAATCCAATGTTAAATGTTGAGACCTGACCCCTACTGGTGTTCTATATGGAAGGTGAAGGAATGAAAAAGATACTTGTTGTTGATGATGAGAGGAATATTCAAAATATTCTAAAACAGGTTTTGATAGATGAAGGATACTCTGTTTTAACTACAGGAACTGGTAAAGACTGCATTGATGCGGTTAAGAAGGAGTTTTTTGATGCAATAATTCTGGATGTAAAGCTACCAGACATTGATGGCATCTCGATAATTGAAGATATCAAGAAGACCTCAGGTGAAAGTGAAATCATTGTTATATCTGGTCATGCAACTATAGAGATGGCGGTTGAGGCAATAAAGAGGGGAGCATATGATTTTATTAAGAAACCACTCTCCCTTGAGAAGGTTAGGATAGTCTTAAGACATGCGTTAGAGATGCACAATATCAGAAGAGAAAAGGAGAACTGGGATAAGGAGATAGAAGAAAGGTACCGAATGATTGGTGAAAGCAGTGCAGTAAAAGAGGTGAAGGAATTGATTGATAAGGTTGCACCGGTAGATAGTAAGGTACTTATAACAGGAGAGAGTGGTGTGGGGAAGGAGCTTGTTGCTTATGCAATACACAAGAAAAGCAAGAGAAAAGAGAATATGTTTGTAAAGGTAAACTGTGCTGCCATTCCAGATGAACTTGTTGAAAGTGAACTCTTCGGTTACAAAAAAGGTGCATTCACCGGAGCAGTGGGAGAGAAAATGGGAAAATTTGAATCAGCAAATAATGGTACGATATTGCTTGATGAGATAGGTGATATGGACATCTCAACACAGGCGAAAGTATTGAGGTTGATAGAAACTGGTGAAGTAATGCCACTCGGAAGTAATACTGCAATGACGGTTGATGTGAGAGTAATTGCTTCTACAAATAAAGATATAGAGAATGAAGTTAAAAAAGGTAATTTCAGAGAAGATCTCTTCTTTCGATTGAATGTGTTTCCAATAAATGTTCCACCATTAAGAGAGAGAAAAAAGGACATACCATTACTTGTAAAACATTTTATTAAAGAAGTAGTTTCCCAGTCTGCTATTGGAATTAAGGAATTTTCAAAAGAAGCAATGGATGTGCTAATGAAATATAGCTTTTCTGGAAACATCAGAGAATTGAAAAATGTCGTAGAAAGGATTTTGATATTGAAAGATGGGGATACAATCGAAGCAGAGGATGTAACAAAACTTTTGAAAGAAACAGGGGAAGGAAAGGAAAGTTCTCTTTTACAACAATCTTATAAAGAGGCAAGAAGAAATTTCGAGAAACTTTATATTGAGGAGAAGTTAAAAGAGAATAACTGGAACATCTCACAAACTGCCAAAGAGCTTGGAATAGAGCGTCCGAATCTTCACCGGAGGATGAGAGAACTGAAAATTACGCAGAGAGAGAAAACACAGCAATGACGACCTTAAGACTTTATGAGCTACCTCATCAGAAGTAGTTTTCTTACTGTGCAGAAATCCCTTGCTTTCAATTTCAGGAAATAAATTCCATTAGTTAGTGTATTACCTGTTGCGTCTGTTCCGTTCCATGTAACACTGTAGTAGCCAGCCTTTTGAGGTTCATTTAACAATTCCCTAACCTTTCTTCCGGTCACATCATAAATTTCAAATGTTATATGAGCAGGGGCAGATAGCTGATAATTAATTGTAGTGAACTGATTAAAGGGATTAGGATAAGTTTTACCGAATGATATGGTCCCTATCCTGGTATTTTTCTCTTCCTCACAGCCTTCTACAACATCATAACTCACAATAGCATCAATGAAGAAATTATGACCGCCACCGGTTAATGAATGTAGGGTTACAAAACTACCATTCCAGTAAACGCTGCTTCGGTCTGTGAAGCCATAATCAGCAACAACAGGTAGACTATCTCCAGGTCCTGCACCAATGAGAGAATAGCCTATGTGAAAGTCCTGGAATTTTGGAAATATTATGCCCTTGGCTGCAAAGTGTGCACGGGTCCAAAGTGTATCATCATCGTGTCTTGTATATATACTGTCTTCATGGACATCAACAGAATCTATTAGCTGATCCGGAAGTCCACCATTGTCAGACCAGACATATACCCTTAATGCCCAGCTTGTTCCTCCTTTTCTTGCGAAATAGAACTGCGCTGCAAGGAGGCTACAATCATCGACCGGTGTGAATCTTACGTTGTAGTGATCTAATGGGTATCCATTAAAGTTAGTGGGGAGTGCATCAACATAGTAGGGACTATAGTTCTCATAAGCAATTGTGTCTGTGCCGCTGGCATTCCCTGTTGCCACCTGGAAGTTATCGCGGCTTGCATCGTCAGCCAAGAGAGCTCTTGAACTGCTATGAGCATCTATCTTAATCCTCACATTCTCTAAATCTGTACCAGGTGTAGTCCAGGTATAGGATCCAATGTTTGGTACATTGTTATCAATTGTCTCCCAACTTTGACAGTTATTTGACGAGTAGTATAACGCACAATGGTCAATATCAGAGCCAGTGGATGTCCAGGTTATATTGTAGGGACTATTACTCGATAAGACTTCCCATCCCACAGGAAAAGTCAATTTAACATTATTCGCATTGGCACCACCTGGTACCAGGGTTGCAACATCACTGTATGAATTACCACCGTAAGTAGTATAGAGTGACCAATAAGTTACATAGGCGTTCCAGGTATCATGGACTATGACAAAGTCGTTCTCCAAGGCACCATTGTCTATATAACCAATTGCAGCAACTGAATGATTAACTGGATACATGGTGTCTATTTCTCCATGATGTGGTCCAATTCTAAGGTAACCAAACATCATCCAGTGGAATGGTCTGCCGGCATCTATCTCAGTTTTTATTTCATTCCAGCACCAATCATTCCAAGAACCGCCTGAGGTTAGTGTTGAACTGAAGCTGTATCCATTAATATTATTTGCTACTCTCGTTTGACCACCAGGGACAGAATCACCCCATGTTCCACCTGACGTTGTATCTGTATTCATTTCAATTGCAAGCTCTTTTTGAACGTTGGGTACATTGTAAATTGTTTGTTGAGTTGGAACATCAGGATGGTCAAAGAAATAATCGACAAGCCTCCCATAACCTCTCTCATCCCAATATCCCATAAGCATAGCTGATGCAGTTGGAGTGCAGCCATAGCTCCAGGTGTAGAATGGAACACTATCTATGACATTAGAATTGAGCGTACGGTAGCCAGAAGACAGCTCAAATCTTTCTAAAGAGTTCCATGCCTCTTTTACCCTTTTCTTGATTTGCAGATTGATATTTTCTGTTTCGTTATTTGCTTTAATCAATCGTTCTTTTGCGTATGGCTTCATGCTGTATGCATCTACAAGTATGGATTTACCTCCTCCTTCAAATTCAAACCACTGTTCTAATGGACCACCATAATAGATACAAACTAATTCTGGATTGAAATATTCTAAGTTTAGTGCAGCCACTGCCTTTGCCTGTTCTCCTCTAAGATAGTATTGTGGAAGATGATTTGAGTACTCCACTATTGGGACTTGGTTATATGTTGCTGACAGTATTATGTAGCCAAAATTTTGCTGCCAATCCTTTCCATTGTTTTCTGGTTGATGAATCTCCGAGGCTTTCCTCGTTAATCCTTTGGTAATCTCCTGGTAGGATGGAAATTGTTGACCTCCAATATAGAAGGTAAATAGGTAAGCTGTTACTTTACCATCAAGGTCTGAATACGGAATAACAGGGCCTGGAGTCACTTTACCCCATAGTACATCAGCTTTTAGCTGGGCAATTGTCTTGATGTTCTCAAAAGGTACACCATTTTGAACATTGGGGTCAGCCCACGGGATATCCAACTCACCTCCATGAGCATGTATCTGAAAACCGATTCCAAACAACATAACAAGAACGGATATAGAGAAGAGTTTGGACATCACTCCTGTTTTACTTTGGGACTTTTTCATAACGACCTCCTTTATCATTGTAGAATACGACAAGAATAATAGAGAGTCAAGGGAAAAACGTAAGAGAGCGAATGACAATTCCTAATCCCTAATTCCCAATAGTAATTTAGGGTAGTAGTGTTTTAGAATTTCCTCAGCAGTTTTACCTTGTTTTGTCAATTCCTTTGCTCCCCACTGACACATACCGAGTCCGTGACCAAGACCTTTTCCTTTGAAATGAAAATATGTTTCATTTTTCTTAACAGTGAACCAGGAACTACGTAGTTTATTCCATCCAAACTGACGAGCGAGTCTCATTCTGAATTTCCATCCTTTCTCTTTTTCCCCATCTGCATCTATCTCAGTAACCCTTCCGTCAGGTGCTCTTGTTGCGACTCTGATTTCTACAAAGGGTGCTTCTTCAACAGAAAGTTTCCATTCCCACCTATAATGTGGGGAATCTTTACAGAAATTCGAGTCCGAAACACTGACGAGACATTCAGTTGTCCCTTCGAATATAGATGTGAAATCTGCAGTTTGACCACCACATGTTGAATGGTAATAGATATCCGCAATTTTGTTTCCGTTCCACAACACAATCCTGTCAGTCTGTTCTACTGCCTTTCTTGTTTCTTCTGTTTCAGCCTCCTTTCCCTTGTAAACCTGGCAGTGGGTTAGGTCACAAAAATCATAATGTTTGTGCCGTTTGAGGTTCTTATATAGATATGTCCTTGAAACAATTGCCTGTGCTCTTTGCGCTTCAAAAGGCGCATCTCCCATCTCTGCACCTACGATGCTTGCAAGATAATCGTCTGGAAGTACCCTATTTACGATTATTATCTCATTTTCTCCCGGATAGATTTTTAGTGTACCATTGAATTTTCTTTCTATCTTTCCACTTATTTCTACTATTAGGAACTCATCTTTTTGGAAAAATACGTTTCCCTTTTTTCCGTTAATACTCAGATAACTATTTTTCAACTGCACAAAAAAAGTATCCCTCTTTGCTATTACTCTTATCTCCTGTGGATGAAAAAGCTCAAGTACACGCACATCAACGGTAGAATGGCTGGTTGAAGCAGAAAGAAGGATGGGAAAGTAAAAAGTTAAAAGTAAAAAGCAAAAAGTGAGATTGCTTCGATTGTGAATAGGAAAGGTTACTCGCAATGACACCATTTCTTGTTTCTTCCATTTTATAATATTCATTAATAATTCTTTTGTAGTTGCACCTTTTGAGGTGCGATATATTACGCAGGCTGACCTGTGCTCCGAAGCTTTAGCGTAGGTGGAAGCCTGCGGCTACCTAATTTCCAATTCTCAATTCCTAATTAGTTAATTATGTATTTGGTTTTCTTCGAGAAATTCTTTAAGGATGTATGCACCATGCCCAGCTGCTGTCCTACCATTACCTTCGATTAGAAAAATCAATATCCCATATTTTGGGTTTGGATAAGGGTAGAAACAGATAAAATATCCATGTGTTTTTTTGTAATCTTCCTTTTCAAAAAAATAGGTTGCAGTTCCTGTTTTCCCAAATACCTTTTTCATTCCAAGTATCTCCTGTGCTATTTTTGTTGTACCAGTAAGGCTTCCTTCCCTCATACCTTCTTTGATCACTTTAATATATTTGTCGTTGTTATTTATTTTTCTTTCGAAAATTAAAATAGAATCACTTCTCATATAAAGATTTTCATTCCCAACAACAGAGTAAATTGCCAAAAAGAGGTCGAGAGGTTTTATCAACAAATTTTTACCTAAACCAATCCATACTTTTCTTTTCTCTGCATTTGACAATCCATAAAGAGTCTCATAGTCATTGTTCGCCAATAGATTATATTCCTGTAGGGTTTTTAATAATATATCATATCTCTTGAGGGAAAATATTTTTGAGAAGTAGGTATCACAGGAGTTTGCTATTGCACCTTTCAGATCTAAATAGTCATGACCTGGTCGGTACCAACAGGTTGGTGGAATTGGAGAACCTGATTCTGTTTCAGGGCAGAGAAGTACCTTTTTCTTATCCCCTCCTTCTTTTAGATAGGCAAGTGTGCTGAAGATTTTTACGGTGGAGCCTATTGGGAAAGGATGTTCAAGAAAGCCTAAACTGTCCTTAATCTCACATATCCTTCCATCGTCAAAATCAATAAGTATATATGAATAGGGAATTGTTTCACCTGCGTAAAGAGTTGATGATGTAAGATTAATGTAAGAAGTTAGATGATGGGTGTCAGATTCCGGGTAAAATGAGAATGTTAAGAATACAAGTACTAGTAAAAAAAAGAGTTTTCTTGGGTTAGGAATATGAGAGAGAGCTTGTACTGTTAAATAAATAAACGAATAAAAAACGAAAGTATTTAAAGGGGTAAACAATGACGATACAATCTCTTTGTTTGTAAATTTCAAATGTAAATAAGTATAAATTTCTTCGTCATTCACAAAACTTTTTCACATCAGGTAGTTATATTATCTGTATTCTAATTTTAAGCTATTAATATTTTCTTCTATGAATGATTTCATACCAAGTAATTCCAACAATGTAAGTTTCTTCTTTTTTTGTTTAACGATTTTTGGTCTCTCTCCTAATCCTGCTGCTTTTGCTGCTTCTCTAATCACATCCTGTAAATTGCCCAATTCATCAATGAAACCGAGCTCCTTTGCCTGTTTTCCTGTTATTATTCTTCCATCTGCAATCTTAAGTACATCTTCTTTTTTTATTCCGCGATCCAGGACAATTGCATCAACGAATTGGTTGTAGACATCATCAATGACATCTTTTATCAATTTCTCTTCTACCTCCGTCATCTTTCTGAAGGGTGAACCAATATCCTTGTGCTCGTCTGATTTTACTACCATAAAGTAAACACCGATTTTTCTTAATAGCCCCTCAATATTGGGAATTTCCATTATTACACCAATTGAGCCCGTTACAGTTGAGGGGTTTGCAAAAATCTTATCACAAGGAATAGCAATATAGTATCCTCCTGATGCAGCAACACTACCCATTGAGGCAAAGATTGGTTTTCCAGTTGCTCTTACTCTCTTTACTGCACTGTAGATTTCCTGTGTAGCAGCAGTCCCACCACCTGGGCAATCAATTCGGAGAACAATAGCCCTTACGTTCCTGCTTCTTCTAAATTTCTCAAGAGCCCCAACTGTTTCTTTCCGAACTCCTTCTGTAATTACTCCTTTTACTTCCACATACCCTATTGACTTTTCAAAACCAAAGTTGATACTTGATGTGGTCAAAAAAGAAGATGAAGCATAAAGTAGTGGTACTAGAATAACTCTGAAAAAACTTAAAATCAAATAAGGCATTTTCCCTCCATTTTTTATTTAACCACTGAGGTTCTTTCACCGCAGAGTCATCGACACTGAGTAATTATTTGTTATCATACATGCTCAGATCGAAGTGAACGCAGAGGTTTATTTTGGTTACCCATCCCCACCACCAAGTTTTTTCGCCGCGGATTAACATGGATGAAATTTCGATTTACAGCAACCACACAGAAAACAGTTAATTCGGAATTTAGAATGAGAATTAGAACTTATTCCTCTATCATTTCAACATTTGCTCGTGGTAGTATGACCCTTTTTTGATTCTCCAGTTCTACTGCAAGAACCCTGACTTTTGCTTCTGTTTCAATTTGCTGTAATTCAGATGGTAATTCACTCACTTTTCCAATCGCTCCAAAATGAGGTTCTCTGATTACTCTAATTCGGCTTCCTATTTCAAGACCAGTACTTTCCTTTAATTCCTCTTCCGGCTTTTCTCCTGGTAAAGGAACGACGATTTCAGGTCTTAATACACCAGCCCTGATTTGAGTCGCTCCATTGATGGACGCCTTCTTGCCTTCCTGAGTGCATAACAGTTTGAAAGTTGTCTCTGCCATACTCATCTTTCCAAAACCTTCTGTTATAACGAGGGTAACACCAATGTCCTCTGAACCTGTTATGGCAACTCCAATATCATAACCAAGGAAATTTCTCAGATCCTGGTCATCTATTCCTCCAACTACTATACCACTTACTCCATATTTCGCTGCTTGTTTTAGGGTTTTACTGTCGATGAATGAGCCGCCAATAAGGATTTTTCCCTGGTCTTCCTTAGTAATCATTTCAGAAGAAATAGTATCGTCGGCAGTTTTGGTAAGTTTCTTAATAATGCCTTTTGCTTCACCTCCAATGCCAAATATACCTTGCACAAAGGTTGCAATTGTTTCAACAATAATTCCCTCTCTTTCAAAAACCTCTACAACTTTCCCATCTATATATGCATCTATCTCTACCTTTCTGGGTGGTGCTCTGAGAATTAATTGTCCAGTAATATCTGAAATATTTTCAAGTGTTCCTTGAATAGGTGACTTTATTACTGTTTTGAAAAGACCAAAGAGTCCTTTTGTTTGGGCTATTATCTCATCTTTTTCTAAATTATCACCTTTCTTTTTTAGAAGGTACTCTCCCATATCAGAAGGTGGGACTCCAAGTTTTCCTGCAAGATTCAGAGGTTCTACTTTTCCTGGTAACGATGTTGTCGCTACTATAGTACTTGCAGTGACCTCTTCACCTACCTTGACGACGACCATCGAAATGATCACTATGCCCATCAGAATTGCTATCGTGCCCATGAGTCATCCTTGAGGGGGCCATGGCCTCTCCTTTTTCCAGTTTCGGAATTCTATTTGCAGTGTTAGCGGTTAAACGTGGCGGCCTGTACGAGCGAAGGTCTTGCCTTGCGAAGATTGCCGCGATGTTCACGCACCGGCGCCGATGTCGGCAGTCGTTTTAACCCGCCGCCATTGGAGCAGGTAAACCAGGCCGAACAGCGCCGAGCCGACGGCGTACCACACGAACTTGCTTTCGGGCACGACCCAGCCCACGCGCAAGAACAGGCCGGCCACGGCCTGGGGTCTTAGCAACACCAGCACGCTGAGGACCAGCAGGACCGACTCGTAGATGCGATTGCGAGCCATCGTGTGGTTGTGGATGAGCGCCGCAAACGCGAAGAGGGCAATCGTGCCGGTAACGAAGATGATCGCGATGTGCCACCAGGCGTGAATGTTCCAGAGCAGCAGGTCGGTGTTGAAGATGAAAAAGAACGGCAGTATGGCCGTGCGGAGGTCGTAGGCGAAGCCCTGCAGGCCGGTCTTGATCGGGTTGGCTTTTCCGATGGCGGCAGCGGCGTACGCGGCGAGCCCCACGGGCGGAGTGTCGTCGGCAAGGATACCGAAGAAGAAGCGGAAGAGATGGGCGGCAATGCGCGGCACCTCGAGGCCCGCCGTGTGGGCCAGGGTCACGATCACCTCTGCCGTGAGGGAAGCCATCACGATGTAGGTGGCAGTGGTCGGCAGGCCCATGCCGAGAACAAGCGACGCAAACGCGGTCAGCACCAGTATCAGGATGATGTTTCCGCCGGCGAGGGTGTCGACTATCTCGGTGATGCGCTGCCCGGGGCCCATTCCGACGATCCCGACGACAATGCCGGCCGCCGCGCACGCAACGCCCACTGCCATCATGCCTTTTCCGCCGGATACGAGGCTCTGCCAGATCAGGTGAAGCGCGCTGCGTGCGCCGGCGAGAGCTTTCTTGCCGTCGCGCCGCGCGCCGACGAACTCCTTCACCACGATGAGCCCGGCAAGCGCGAGGATGGCGTAAAAGGCCGCTAGCTGCGGCGAGAAGCCCCTCAGGAGCATACCCACGAGCAGCGCGAGCGGGATCAGGAAATGAA
>SDBS01001166.1_pt1 | contig 26907 bp, 26 predicted proteins | sample 2277091 | NCBI WGS metagenome assembly SDBS01 (sample SAMN10404972, study PRJNA504765) | marine sediment metagenome | isolation source: marine sediment core GS10_PC15, 163 cmbsf | place: Arctic Ocean: Southern Knipovich Ridge | collected 2010
TGTATTAAAAAATTAGTTTCAAGAAATCGTAACGTCTGATAGTTTAGTAAATAATGTATGGATGATAAATAGTATAACAAAGATTAATGAAGAGATCCAAAGATTTATTAAAACTTCTAAAGAAAATATAACAATCATTATTCCAAATCTTGAAAATTATTTAGCAATTGAGCAATTTAAAGAAATATCAAACAATTTAACAATTAAAATTGCTTCCTCAGAGGTACATACAAACAGTCTTGTTAAAAAGTTCAAAGATCTAAACAATCTAACATATAAAACGTTTCAAAATGAGGATCTAATCGTATTAAAGGGAGATAATAATCAAATAGTCATTGGTATAAAACAAGACTCTAAAGATGTATTAAATGATTTTATTGGAATTGGGAGTAACTTTGAACCATTCATCACATTACTAAATCCGATTTTGCAATCTCTATGGGAACAAGCATATACAGACACGTTTCATGCAGCTCAGAAAGTAAAAACCCAAGCAAGCACAATGAGTCCAGCTACTGTTTTTAAACGCAAGTCTATTAAGCAAAATCTCTCACCCGAAATTGAATCTAAGACTATAATCAGAAAACATTTTGAGATAGAAAAACAATTGAAATCAGATCTTGCAAAACCAACAGATTTAAAAAATAAAAAAGAAGAATCAAAAACAGAAAGTATTCTAAAAAAGACTCTTAATAATCAAGATGTATCTCCTCCTCTACCTAAAGGAGAAATAAAAGACTTAAAACAAAAATTGCAAGAAAAAATTAATTTTTTATCAGCCGTACATCCTAAAGAGGGTGATAACGCAGCAGTATCAATTGACAATGCTTTGAATTCTTTAATTATGAAGATGGATAATCTAAAGGGTGTTGAAATTAGTAAAGAACTTCAAAATGTTGCTGATTTAATCTTAGAAACAAAAGGTTTTTCTTTAACATTACATAAAATAAGGACTACAATAAGTAGGATTAAAAATAAGAATGATTTATTAGATGAGAATGATAAAAAAGAAATTTTTCAGGAAATTGAAATCTGGAAGCAAAAATTATTTTAGTAATATTTTTTATACGTTTTCTTAATCTAATTATTTTTTATGCTGCTGCTTGTGAAGAAGAATTAAGCAAACTTCTTTTTGTTCTAAAATAATCAATAAAACCTCTTATAATAACTAATAATGTCACAACAAAAATAAATAAAAAGAAGATTGATACTGTAATAGAAATTGCAAAATTTGGGGCACTTAGACCTATAAATCCTAAAATTGGACATAATGGAGCAAGAACTAAAAAAGCTATATAAAGTAGTTTGTCCTTCTCTTTAAAATGAATATACGTCGTAATATTAAACCATCCAATAAGAATCATAAATATCAAAATAATATAAGAAGAAAAATTAAAAAATGGTTCAGAACTTCCCCCTAATGCTAATGCATAAAAATAATTAGAATAGAAAAAAGCGATAATTAATAATGCGCTTATTGGAGTAGGTAATCCTGTATATCCTGAGGTTTTAGATATATTAAAACGTGCTAATCTAAGTATTGCACCTAATGCAAAACAAACTGATCCAATACCAAGAATAATGTCAAAAAACCCTCCTGTTTTAAAAGCTTGAAACGTTAAAATAGCAGGAGCTATACCAAAAGTTAAAGAATCGCTCAAAGAATCTAATTCTCTACCCATTTTGTTTACAGTATTTGTTTTTCGAGCAATATAACCATCTACCATATCAGTACCCAGTGTTATAGAAATTAAAAAAAATCCTAATGAAGTAGAATCGCGACTATCTAAAACTGCGCAAATTAATGCTAATATTCCCAAACTCGTTCCAAGGAGGGTAATATAATCTTTAATTTTTAATGATTTCGGAATACTTGTGCTTGACATTCTTGCTTTTCTAATTATTATAAGTTAATATTAATTAAATCTTATTTAATAAAAAGATTTTCTCAAGAAAAGTTAAAACATTCATTAATCCTAAATTTTATTGAATTAAAAGAAAATTTAAAGGAGAGATAATCTTCTACAAAATGTTATTTTAAAAATTAAAAAGATTTACTAATCAAACACTTAAAATAGTTAGAAGATATTAATAAAAATGAAAAGTTCAACTTTTACATATACAGATCAAGACAGTATTGAGATTTTTGTATATAAATGGGAGCCAGACATAAAGAGTAAAGCAGTTGTACAAATCATACATGGATTAGCAGAACATGCTAAGAGGTATGCCCGAGTAGCAGAAACTTTATGTAAGGAAGGATATATTTGCTATGCAAATGATGCGCGAGGGCATGGAAGGACTGCAGGGGATTTAACGAAAGCTACTTTAGAGGGGAATGCGGGGGTCTTAGGTCCTAATGGATGGAAAGGTGTAGTAAATGACGCTTATGAGTTATCAAGAATTATTAAAGAAGAACATCCTAATCTCCCACTATTCTTAATAGGGCATTCCTGGGGGGCGATGATATCACAAGATTACATTCAAGAGTGGGGAAATGAAATTAAAGGATGCATTCTAAGTGGCACTAACGGAAAAATAAGAAAGTTAGTGATAAAGGCAGGTAAAATAATTATTAAAGGTGAGATTAAGAAACTAGGTCCAACCGCGCCAAGTATAAAAATGGATAAGATGAATTTCAAATCCTATAATCATAATTGGAAAAAAGATAAGGGTGCAACGGGGTTTGAATGGCTCAGTAGAGATAAAGCAGAAGTTCAAAAATATCTTAATGATCCATGGTGTGGATTTATTAGTCCTGCTACTCTTTGGCTGGAATTTATTTATGGAAACGAGAAAATTTATAATGAAGAAAATGAAAAAAAAATACCAAAAGATCTTCCCATCTATTTCATATCTGGATCTTTATGCCCAGTAGGAAATAAAACTAAAGGCATTAGAGCAATCTTTAATCGTTTTAAAAAATATGGTATAAAGGATGTAACTTATAAGTTTTATAAAGATGCTAGGCACGAGATCTTTAATGAAATTAACCGTCAAGAAGTTTTGAATGATGTGATTAATTGGTTAAACTCTAAATTAGAAGTTTAAAAATATTTCATAAAACCTGTTTAAGAATATTATTAAGTTTAGAGCTTAAAAGGAGTAGCAAAAAACAAATCAACAATAATCAGAAGTATTTATTGAGATCGTGTCTTGAATATTATATTTTTTATCTAACAATCTCTCAAATTTTATTTTCTTTATCCTTTTTGACTTTTTAAGGATTAAATAAGGTAAGAAATAGCCAAATTGTTCTTTTACTAGATCAATAATAGAACATACAGGGATTTTAAAAGTTGTATCTTTTAGATTTTCATTTTTTATTTTTCTAAGACAATATTCTTTTATGCAAGTGAATAATTGTTCTGTACAAGAAATGCTTACATTTTTGTCCATGAAGCGTGCTAATTTATAGCTTTTATAATCTACACATGATATTTTAAGAGAGGAAACATTTCCGAGAATTGCACTCTGGAATTCTTTATAGTATTTATCATAACCAAAGATATTAACATCAATTTTTTCATGTTTGAAGTAGGGAGCAAAATGGATAGCATATGGATCTTCGAGAATATCCTTTCCAGATACATTCATGTAATAAATACGCCCACCATATAAATTATGAACTTTTTTTTCTACACTCAAAACTCGTGTCTTTTCCTTATTGCATGGATTTTTTTCTTCTGAAACACAAGTACCAGAAGCATTGAAGACCCATAACACATAAATATTTTTTAACGTATATTTTTTAGTTCTTTCGATTAATTTTTGAGAAGTTATGGGGGAATTTTGGCACTCAACAGCAACTTTATTGCCATTACGTAGTTCAAAATATACATCTGCGATCTGATCATCAAACCAATATTCTAAATGTCGAGTTTTAATTGAGTTAAATTTAGGAAAGATGTTATACCAATAAGATTTCATAGTTTTATGTTCAACGGTTTCTGGTTCAAATCCTTCTGGTTTTTGACCCCTATGCTTAAAACAATTCAAATATTGGTTATAATATACCTGTTTTTTGCAATTAAGACAGAAACATGTATAATTTTGAGGATTTTTAGGTAAACTGTATAGTACATTGAAAGTTCTACCTAATTCTAAATTACTTGCTAATATAATATTTTTATCTTTCATTGACATTCCATTTAAATAAAAGACTAAAGATTAATCATTAAAGTTATCTATTTAATGAAGTTTTCCCCCTTTAATCGTGAGGAGAGTGAAAGATTTTTGATATTTTTCTAGGTGTCAGAATTTAGTCGGCTTTAAGCTTTATTTGGATTAAAATTTGATTTACAAATTTATGATCTTTATAGGTCAATATCTAGTTTTCATTTTTCTTTTTTTATTCTCTCTTCCTATTTTTTATGGGAATATCTGTCATCATAATATAGACAATAGATATTTATAGCTCGAGTATAATAAATACACTATTTGTAGAATGCCAAATCCATTAAAGCAGGGAAAATTTACATAAATAATATGAACATTATAGATGTAAATCGTAATTTTAAGAAAATATCTAAAACGATAAGAAGAGGAGATTATTATGAAGTGGTTGATTTTATTGAACCAAGTTTTTAAAAAAGGATTGGAAGAATTTTGAACATAATTAAATATTTTTCTACGCTCTATATCTTAGGGAGAAAACAAGGATAAAAATAAATAATCCTAAGATTTAAAAGATACTATTACTAACATACGCATAATAATAATTAAATTATAAAGTAGGTAAAAAATGATATATTGTGCGAATTGTGGGGCAGAAACCAAAGATTTATCTCAAAACTTCTGTGAAAAATGCGGTTCACCGATACCTTCTAGTGCAAGGCAAAGTGAAGAAACGTCTACAACAATAGCAAGTACACCAACCATAGATTCAGGTTTGCAAAAGTATGATCGCCCTGGAGGTATATTTGATATTAACCGGAATTATTTTATCCTAAAAGAAAAATACTGGGATATTTAGAAGGACTTTCTCCTTTGAACTCAAATGGGGTTCCGGTGATATTTTAGATGAAAATAATCGTGTGATTGGTAAGATGAAAAGAGTAATTCTCAGCATTAGAAGAAGAGTTGAATTACAAGAGATTGATGGAACAGTTTCTGCTACTATTCATTCTAAAATAATCTCTGCTCGTGGAGCTCAAGATTTAAAAGACCCACAAGGCAATTTGATTGCGAGAATCAAGAAAAAAATATTTTCGATTTTTCGTCCAAAATTTTATTTGGAAGATCCCCAGGGAACTAGATGGTATGAAGCCCAAGGAAAATTCATGGGATGGTCATTTAAAGTTACTGATATGTCTGGGAAATTAATTGCTGAAATCGAGAAAGCAGATAGATGGAGAGATCATTTTCTTGGAGGATTATTAGATTTTAAAGATACATATGCATTAAGGATTCTGGATAATGAAACTGATCGCAGAATTCTTGTAGGATTTGTGCTCTCAATAGATAATGTTCTTCATGATCGCTAAAATGAATAATAATCTTGTAATGAATAGGAGAAGTGCAATTTTCAAGAATAAAAATCGTGAAAATTAAGAATAATTTTTAAAAAAAAATTTCTTTCATTTTTTTTCCTTTTCAATTTTCTAATTAATAAGATTTAAAATAATGTAATTAATAATTTCTTTAGAAAGAGTATATTTGAAATGATATTTCAAATTTTTTCATAGAAAAATAAAACTTATCTAATGAAATGAACTAATTAATTTGAACGCTGTATAAAATGTCTGATATTGATACATTTATGGTTTATGAATTGGATGATTCTGGAGATAGAATTAAATTAGAGATAACTCAAGATCAACTTCAGAGTAACATGCACCCCGAACAAGTTCTTGTTATAGTTAAAGAAGATTTGAGAAGAATTTTTATTTGGAAAGGAGCAAAATCTCCTGTTCGAAAAAGATTCATAAGTTCTAAGATTGCCCAAACTTTGCAAGAAGAGCTTATGCAAGATTCACGATATCATCGATGTAAAATTGTTTCTGTAGACGCAGGTGATGAACCAACTGAGTTTTTAAATGTATTTCGATTAGAATCAATGGTTGTAACTGATCGATTGGAAGATATGCGATATATTCGTAACATTGAACGAGAAGGAATGGCACAACAAGGCTCTGTTGTTGAGACTAAAAAAAGTTCAACTGAACCTCAAGCAGAAGAGGAATATTTCTCACCAGCATTACAAGAACTAGGTAGTAAAGTCGTGGTTTCATCTTTTTCAGCAAAATCACCAAAAGCAAAACCTAGAAGTCGATCACCGAATACACCCGCTTCAGCAAGAAGACTAGGTAGATTATCAGATGAACAAAAACAAAAAATAAAAGAAAAAATTCTAAGCACAGAAATTTCTTCAGAATATAAAAGACTAAATTTGATTTTAGGTCATACACTTTTCGGTGCAGTATCAAAAACTACAAAAATCTTTGGGAAAAATGTAGAAGAAACAGAGTGGGAACCTGTAAAAAAAGTTCCAGATGAAATGGTTGAACTCTATGATCATGCTTTAAGAATTTATTTTAATGAGAAAGAAGGGATTGTAGAAGCAATAGAAATACTAGAAAAAACAGATGAAACAAATTCTAAAAACTCAGCAAAAAAGGTCCCAGCAAAAAAGGCCCCAGCAAAAAAACCAGCTGCTAAAAAAGCAAAACCTAAAACTACTGGTAGAAGACAATTACCAAAAATTCCTAGTACAAATGAAGAAAAATAAGACAGCATATTAATAGTCTTTAATAAAGATTTAACTATCACTTAAGCTTTTACTTATTCAAGATAGAGAGTAAAATGCTCTTTAAAAATTCATTTCTCAATCTTGATCAATTTCTTCAACTTTTAGTTTTTCTTTCTTTTCTTCTCTTTCTTCAGGTTTACCCTTGTATTCTTTACCTGGTTTAGTTTTTTTTTTGATCTTTTTTAAACCTTCGATTGCCTCTTTCCTTACGATTGGGCTTTCATCTTTAAGTGCTTTTGCTAAAGGATTTAAACTATATGGATGGTGTAGATCTCCCAACTCATCACAGCTTCCCTTCTAACATTTTCATCTGGATCGTTGAAAAGAACGAATGTTAAAACCCCTAGAACTTTTTTATCTCCAAAGTCTCCTAATGTATCAACTGCTTCTCTTCTTACTTCAGCAGAAGGATCAGTGACAGCTGTTATAGCTAATTGTTTCGATATTTCATCTTTTCCAATAGGGTCTATAGCACTCAGGTCGACTCCGCAGTGTTTACAAAAATTATGCACTATTTTAATCACTAAACCACACGCAGGGCAAATTCTATGAATATTAAAGTCAATAAAATTTCTTTTTATTGGAGGTGGTGATTGGTTTCTTTTATAAGGATTGGTATTAGGATCTTTTTTAGAATTTTTATCTTTTCTACTCATGATTATTTAAAGAATAAATAATTTCTTTTGTAAGAATAATATAATTTATATTTTTAATTTTAATTTAATTTTATAAGATAAAAAAATATGAAAACAAAAATAAAAAGAAAATAAGGTGTTGCTTACACCATTTAGACTTACATTAGTGATGCAGAAAGATTTTTTATACGTTTCTCTGCTTCTTTAATTAAATTATCAATAATATCCGATACTCGTTCTACGCTATTGATAATTCCAATACTTTGACCTACAAGAACCGCTCCATCGGTGATATTACCGTTATAAGCAAGTTCGTATTTTTTTCCTTGTTCTAACAATGCGTCTGGACTTGCTTGAGCTTCTTGAGCCATTTTTTCGTCTTTATCTGTAATAAGACCTCGAGCTAAAGAATACTTATTTTTCCAGAGCCTGATCGGTCCAAATCCACCTGTTGCTAAAAGTGTATCTTGGGCTTTAGAAGGGGGAATTACGTTCTTTATGGCCTCATGGAATTCGCTTTCTTTCGATGCAATAAATCTAGAACCCATTGCAATGGCTCCAGCACCCATCGCTAAAGCAGCTGCGAGTGCTTGACCAGTGGCATAACCTCCACATGCCACAATAGGCATATCTGGATATTTTTGAGTAACTTGTTGTAGTAAAACAAGAGAACTAACTCTTTCATAAGATTGGTGGCCTCCACCTTCGTTTCCAGTTATTACCATTCCATCTACATTTGAAGTGATGCATTTATCAACAAGCCATAAAGCAGGAGCTACATGAAAATGGTTAATATTTGAACTTTCTTTTAATTTTTGGAAAGTTTTTGATTGTGGTAGCATTTTTGAAGATCCCGCACTAGTAAGAGCATATACGCATTGTTCTTTTATTTTAGGATTTTCCATAATAAATTTTGGAATATCTTTACAAAGAGCTGAAGAAGAAGGTGCTACACGTGAAGTTAGGATGTTAAAACCAAAAGGTTTATCAGTGTGTTCCACCACGTATTTCATATTTTCTTTCATTGCAGCCACAGGGTTTTTCCCAGCTAAATAATCGCTGACTAAACCCGTGTTACTCAATACACCAAGACCCCCTGCTTCAGAAACTGCTACTGTTAACTCAGTTGTATAAAATGGACCCATTGGTGCCGCAATTATGGGATGTTTTATCCCTAATAATTCTGTAATTTTTGTTTTAATTACCATACAATATCATTTTAGATTTTAATTATTTTTATTTAATTCATCATTTATTAATTCAAATTATACATTTTTTTTATTAAAGAATTCTATTTGAAGATTATTTTATTTTAGATTCAGCAAGAGGAGAAAAAAAATGAGTGAGAATTTAACTGGATTCAATATTATAGAGGAGATCCCTATTCGCTGGGGCGATATGGATGCTCGTGGCCATGTTAACAATACATTATATTTCCGCTATTTTGAGAGTTCACGTATTGTCTTATTCCAATCATTGGAAGCTTATAGAGAGTTAGAAACAAGTGGTATAGGAGTTATACTCGCGTATACTCATTGCAATTTTAAAGCTCCATTGTCCTATCCAGATATAATTTATGTGAGAGCCGAAGTAGCGCTCATTGAAGAATCGAAAGTGATAATAAACCATAATATTAAGAGTAAAAAACTGGATAGAATAGTTGCAGAAGGAGAAGCGCATATGGTGGCCTATAATTATAAAAAACGAAAAAAGGCAGTTATTCCAGATAATTTAAGGAAGAAATTAATATATTCGAAGGTTAATAGTGAAAACAATTTAAATGAAAAAAAGTAGAAAAAAGGACATTTAAATCTAATTACATTTAAATTTAACTCATTGTGGACTATCTAAATCTGCATCTAACTTTTTTAAAGTAAAATAACACATCTTAATACAACCATTAAGATTATCTGGCATGCATTTTTCTGGTGTGTCTTTTGAACTGTGTACAAACTTTGCATCCATTTGTGAATGAAACCAACAAACTTGTAATTCTCGTTTTTTTTTTTTAGCAAAATTTTGAAATGTTATATGGTCACTCGAAAATGATATTGTTTTTGTTTCCTTTCTAAAGGGAATTTCTTTCTCTCTTGCGACCTCTTCTAATATATTATTTAGGTTTTTATTTAGTTTAGTTTTTTTAAAAATTCCTACTTCATCAATTAATCCAATATAAGATCCAACCATATCAATATTAATAATATAAGACTTATCGAGATTGTATTTTTTATCTAGCCTCTTAAAATTTTTGTAACAATAAGTTTTTGAGCCAAATAATCCCATTTCTTCTGCTCCTGTCCATAAAAAAAGTAAATCAGCGTTATTTAATGGATTACTATGAAATATTTTTGATAACTCAATTAATATGGCCGTACCACTTGCATTATCAACTGAACCCATTGATTTATTATTAGATCTAATTGTAAGAAAAAAGATTAATAAGCCAAATAATAATATACAACTAAATAATTTAAAAACAAAATCGTCTTCTATTGCAGAACTTAATGGAAAATAAATAGAAAAATAAGTGAAAGTAATTAGAATCATAGAATTTATGAACTTTTCAGAATAATTAATAGAAGCAGAATCATAATGAGCACAAAAAATGATAACTGATTTTTCCCTCTTATCAGCTTTAGCTTTAATTCGGGTTGTTATATTATGTGAGACATTGTTCTTTTGAAATGGTTGTGTTTTATCAAACTTTTTATATATTGAAGTAGAAACTACATAGTATTTTATGAAATATAAAAATACTATTATTAATATATAACCAAATGCTCTTCCAGCAATTACGAAAAAACTGAATAATATTGTAAACAACATAAGAAGAATAACAACTATAAAAAATAAAATATAAAGACCCCAAATAGAGACCCATAAAAAAGGATCCAATTCTGTCTTCATATTTTCTTCTCTTAATGTATCTCTAATATAGTCCATAGCAATATATTCTCCTGATGTTGCTGCTTTTCTCCCATAAGCGAGAGATTTTACATGATTAATTGCACTGGATTCATTAAATAGTGGGATATTCAAATTTGAAATATAAAACAACCTCGAATTACAATTTTCTTAGAGAAATTTTTTATTATTCAATCTAAAAGAGTTAAGGAAGAAAATATTAAAATAATTTTCTATTATATTAATTTGAATAAACTAATTTTAAGTTTAATAAAGGTTTTTGTAAATAAAATTGTTGGATTTCAAACTAGAGATGTTGCATTCACATTGGGAAAATTTTTCGTCTTTTTAGGCTCACATTATTAGAAATTAGAAGAAAAAATGATTCATTTTAGTTGAATTATAAAATTTTTATATAAGATAATAAAAAAAAAAGTGTTAAAAGTTTCTTAAGCAATATTTACATCATTACATAGATATACATCCTGAACCGCATTAAGAATTTTAATACCTTCAGGAGTTGATTTTTTGAATGCCTTTCGACCAAGAATTAAGCCCGCTCCTCCTGAACGTTTATTTATCACAGCAGCCTTAACCGCATCTGCTAGATCATTACCACCTGCCTCCCCACCTGAATTAATCAAACTTATTCTTCCCATAAAACAATTTGTAACTTGATAACGATTCCAATCAATGGGATGATCTGGTGCTAATTTCTCGTAGACAAGTTTATCAGTTTTAGCAAAATTTAACTCAAGAAATCCTCTATTAAGAGTAGATAATTTTTGTTTTATTATATCTGCTTCAATCGTGACTCCGAGATAATTTGCTTGACTTTCTAAATCATTTGCCGTATGATAATCTTTTCCATCTTTTATAAATTCTTCTGTATTTCTTAAATAACACCATAAAACACAAACTAAGCCTAATTCATGAGCATATTTAAAAATTTCACTAATTTCTTGAATTTGACGTCGTGAATTTGAGGAACCAAAATAAATTGTTGCTCCTATAGCCGCAGCACCCATATCCCAAGCTTGATCAACATTAGCGAATATTGTTTGATCAGCTAAATTTGGTTTTGTTAAAAGTTCATTATGGTTAATTTTTACTAAAAATGGTATTTTATGTGCATATCTTCTTGAAACAGAGCCTAACACACCAAGGGTAGAAGCAACCGCATTACACCCTCCATTTATAGCTAATTTGATGATATTCTCAGGATCAAAATAAGAAGGATTAACAGCAAAACTAGCTGAAGCAGTATGTTCGATCCCTTGATCTACGGGCAAAACCGAAAGATATCCAGTTCCTGCCAGTCTCCCTGTTTGATTAAACAATCGACTCATATTATTTAATACTAAATTATTACGATCAGAGTGCTCTACAATTCGTTCAATGAAGTCAGGCCCAGGAAGATGAATCATTTCTTTAGGGATCCCTATACATGTATGATTCAATAGATTATCCGCTTCTGATCCTAGCAAATTTTTTATATCTTCAAAATTCATTTCTCTCTCATTAAAACTTATCAATTTATATATAAATTAAAGAAAAAATAAGAATCCTAAAATAAAATACTTTGCTTTTGATTTTTTTATAAATAATACATTTCTAGAGAAGTTTTTGTAATAAATACTGGAAAAGATTACTCAAAACTACTATTTCCATTAAAAAATTCTTTTAATAATTCGGAAATGATATTATAGCTACTGGAATGAACTGTAGGGCTTCCACTTTCAAGTTTTAATAGTAATTTTCTTTTTTCTCTTCCAGTAGTTTCTAGTTTTATCAATAATTTCTTAGATTCGTATTTCAATTTATTATTAACTGGAGAATTTCCCCCCCAAAAACTCTCTATTTTATTCCCGACTTTCTCTTTATTATTAAAATCCCCTTTTTTAGCTTTATTTAATAATTTGATTTTTTCCATTTTTTTCTGCTCTACTTATAATGTCAAATATAATTTAACTCATAAATTTATTTTGAGACCATTTATTTAAAGCCCGTTTTAAATTTGAATGAAGTCGTTAATTTTTAAAAAACGCTATAATAAATTTTTTTATTTCATTCTCATTTATTTTCCTATGCCTGATGAGTTCGATTTTAAGAATTTCAAAACAATGGAAGAATTCGGTAAAACAGTTGAAGGAACGAGATATTTACATAGTCTGTATTTAAAAGCAGTTAATCATCCTATCCGACGAGAAATACTTGAAATAGTTAATAATTTAAAACAAATTACGAAAAAAGAGTTGTTAAAAAATCTAATTAGTAAAAATATTGTTCAGAATGAATCAGTATTCAATTATAACATGGATTTTTTAATTAAAGCCTTTTGTATTAAATTTATTAAAGATGAAAAAAGTAAAGACATTATTTATGAAATTACTCAAAGTGGTAAAGTAATAGAATATTTGAAGTGAAGAAATTTTCTAATTACACCATAATTACTTTTTTATAGCAGTTACAACAAGCAACTCCAAGATTTAGATTGTACTTTTTTAATTTTTTGTTTTTCAAACACATTAATCGTATTAATTCTTCCCTTAAGATTTGTTCTTTATCATCAAAAAAAAATTGTTTTAAATTAAAGAAATGATTCAGATTACCACATATTGGGCATTCATTATAGTAATCAATAAAATCATAAAAAAGTTCCTTCTCTTTTTTCGAAAGTGCTTCTACTTTCAAGTCGAGATTATTTGAAATGATTATTCTCAAATTATTTAACTCATCTAACATCGCATCTCTTAAGTAATTACCATTATCAATCTGATTATTAAATCTATCTACAGTTTCTTCTAAAATTTCTTGTGTGCTATACTTATCAAGATATTCGATTGCGTCATTAAAGAATATTAAACTTTTAGACTTCTTATTCTCTTCCATACCATAAATTAATTATGTTATCTCACTAAAAAATATATTTAATTTTTTCTTAGATAGAGTTAGTTTGAGATATTAAATGAGTTAACAGTCTTGCAGTCATTAAAAAAACTTCAAATTTTTTTCTTCTCTATGAAATAGATCATTCTTATTATCAGAAGTAAGCCTACGGAATTCAATTATTTTTGAAGGGGCAAAATATTCAAAATCAAATTTAACATCATCACCAGAGGTTTTCCCTGGTATTGGCATAAGACGAGCAGTTAATGGTTTATTTAATCTTACAGAGAGAGTGCAAAGATCTAATAAAATATAGAATAACTCTCTTTCAGTTATATCACCAGGTAATGGAACTACATCAAGTCCAGTTCCACACATGGTAGAGTATAATAAAAGGGAATCCAAATTATACTTGTTTTCAGATAATCTTTTGGATAAAATAAAATCCTCTAATACAGGTTGCATGAAACCTGAGAACCCTATTACTTTTTCCTTATCAATTGGGATTGAATTGTTAATTAATGCAACGCCTGTTAATGTACCATTTGACCCAAAATAATCAAAACCTAACTTTTCTATTGCTGTTCCAATACTTTTATCAACTTCAGGAAAAGGGGCAGGAGAAAAATCAATACCTTTGAATTTAATATCAAATTTTCTACCTGCTTTTTCTGAAATCTTGGTTAAAACATCATAAATTTCATTGAATTTTGCTAGTAAGTTATTCTGAGTGTCTTTAAGGCTTTTTGATTCTTCTATAACATTAATTACTTCATCTGCCATTTCTAATGCTAAGGAGAAAGCAGGTTTTTCTGAAACGTGATAGGCTGCAGGAAAGAATGGAAAGTTCGGATTTACATTAGCAGACACACAAAATTTTAGATTATTAAACGGTGCAGGTTCAGAAAGATTTTTTATTATTTTTGCACCAGATTTTAATGCGGAGATATTAACTCCATCTTTAGTAGATGCTACTGGCAAAGATGTAAAAAAATTACTGTTATTTTTGATAAATAAAGGAACCTCATTCAATAATAATTTTTCAAAAATTCCCAACCCTGGTAATTGGTTTGCCAACATCATACTGCACGCAAAATAATCAAATCTATAATCTTTAAATATATCTTGTAAAAATCCTAATTGGGAGTTTATATCTAATAACGTATCTTTTAAATTTTTTTCATAAAATAATTTATTATCATAACTAAAAATGGGTTGAGAGCAAAATCTTTTAGTTTCAACAGTTATATCAATATCTTTAAACATATCAATAATTTCGTCATTAAATAGAGCAAAATTTTCTAAACTATCTTGTAAAGAAGCTAATATTGTTTCATTCTTATATAAGAAAGGAATTATTTGACCAATGGTAATAGCTCGAACTTTCATATTAGGTTTACCTTTTAAATATTTACATTTTAAAATCTCTTCTTAAAATATTATATAAAAAAAAATCTGTTAATAAGATTAATAAGAGAGATATTAATAAAAAATGGATATTTCGATCCATGAAATTTGATAATTTCTTAAATGATCTTCAATCAAAGTATTTCTTTAAATTTCTTTTAACTTATTCTTATCTTTTATTTGTTCTCTGCTTGGAGTAGATTTTAAATATTCATCAGGTCTAATTGAACCCATTTTTTCTAATTTATCTTTAAATTCTTGTATTACTTTAGCAAATTTTTCCCCTTCTCCAGCAGAAATACTGATAATTTTAACTCGATCTTTATTTATACCCGTTTCAGCTAATATTTCTTTAACACTTTCGTATCGTGTTTCAGTTTTTGAAAAACCAGCTTCATAATGACAATCTTGAGGATAACAACCAGCAATCAAAACTCCATCAGCACCATAAAAGAAACTTTCAAAGACTAACAAGGGATTTAGCATAGCAGTACACATAACATGAATTGTTCTAACATTTGTTGGATAAGTCAATTTACTTGTTCCTGCAAGATCAGCACCCACATAAGAACACCAATTACATAAAAATGCTATAATTAAGGGTGATTCTTTTTTTTCAGTTAAAACGGACTTTAATTGAGCAGAAATTTGTGACTTTTTAAATCCGGGAATGTATAGTGCACCATAAGGACACATTGCTGCACAAGCACCACAACCGGAGCAATTTGCTTGTGTAACGTTTAACTTATTATTTTCAATTTTCAATGCATTAAATTCACATATATTTTCACAGAGTCTACATAAGTCACATTTATCCGGATCTAAATAAATAATATGTGGATCCAACTCTACCTTACCAGAGGCTATTAATGCTATGGCTTTAGCAGCAGCACTCTCTGCTTGAGCAATACTACTAGGTATATCTTTAGGACCTTGAATTGCTCCTGCTAAAAATATACCATTTACAAGAGTCTCTGATGGTTTAATTTTTAAATGTTTTTCTAACAAGAATCCATTTGGATCTTGGGAAATATTTAAAATTTGGCTTAATTCTTCTGTGTTTTCTGATGGTTCCAAACCTACTGCTAACACTACTAGATCAGTTTTGTTTTCAAATAGAGTGTTTTCAATGATATCTTCACCCCTTAAGATTAGTTCATTTGAACTATCACTCTTTAATATCGCTGATATACTACTCTTAATAAAACGTACACCAAAAACCTCTCGGGATCTATTGTAAAATTCCTCACAATTTTTTCCGACTGCTCTAATGTCAGTATAATAAATATTAATTTCTACATCTGTATTTTCTTTTTTTAACAAGACTGCCTGTTTTATAGCTACATTACAACAGACTTGACTACAATACTCATGATGAATCTTTTTATTTCGAGAACCAACACACAAAATAAAAGATACCTTTTTAGGTAGTTGTCCATTAGAAGGTTTTACAACATTTCCATGTGTAGGACCATCGCTATTAAGCAGTCTTTCCATTTGCATTGTAGTTATTACATCTGGATATTTCTGATAATTTAACTCTCCTAATATTGATGGATCAAATGTTTTTAACCCAGTAGCAACTATTATTGAACCTACTTTAATATTTAAGATTTCTGGTTTTTGATTAAAATCAATGGCATCTCTGTCGCAAGCTTGAGCACACGCTTTGCAACCAACACAGTATGATTCAAAAATGTTCGGAAATAAGGGCATTGCTTGAGGATACGGAACATCTATAGCTTTTCGTGGAAAAAAAGGATTTTTAATTTCTATTGGACAGACTTCTCTGCATATATCAAAACAACCGACACAATCATCTTCTTTTATAAATCGAGGATTTTTCTTTATTTTAATCTCAAAATTTCCAACATACCCTTCTATTTTTTCCACTTCTGAATAAGTTATTAACTCAATATTATGGTGATCTTTAATCTCCGACATCATAGGACCAAGTATGCAAATTGAACAATCAAGAGTTGGAAATGTTTTATCAAATAAAGCCATATGTCCTCCAATGGTAAGATCTTTTTCTACTAAATATACTTTATACCCTGCATCAGCAATAGCTAAAGCTGCTTTAATCCCCGCAATCCCACCTCCAATAATTAACACTGTTGGATTTATGTTCGTATATTGAACTTCTAGGGGTTCTAAAAGTTTAACTTGCTCGATAGCCATATCGATCTGATCAATTGCTTTTCTTGTTGCTTTCTCTGGTTCATCACTATGAACCCAAGAATTCTGTTCTCTAACATTTGCGAAGGAAATAAGAAATCTATTAATTCCAGCTTTTTCGATAGTTTTTCTGAATAATAATCCATGTAATTTAAAAGAGCATGCAGCTATAACCACTCGATCAATCTTATTTTCTTTAATTTCATTAATAACTCTGTTTACTCCTAATTCTGAACATAAATACTGATCTCCTATCACGTGTACATCTGGATATTCTTTAAAGTGTTCAATCAATTTATCGTTATCAATCACACCACTTATATTCTTACCACAGTCACAGCAAAACAATCCGATTTTCAATTTAAATCGCCTCTAAAATGTGAATTTTCCGCAAATCTATGATTAATATAGAATTGAGTTATTATTAATTATACTTAATAATCTGTAATAGTTAATATTAATCCTTCTTGAATATTAAGAATAAGAGCTCTTTCATTATTATATAAATATCAGTGAAAATGGTTAATTAAATTTGTAATAATTTAAGGGTTTCAGAAACAAAATTAATTGGATATTGAATATAACAAAAATGGCTTACTCTTAATCTTATCTAAATTAAAAAGGATTAGTTATTATTACTTTTCAACCATCTCTTTAGGTAAGAAAGGGTAAACTTTAAAAATATTAAACTTATTTTTCTTCATTTCAAGAAAATATTTTTTTTCTATTTCATATTCTACTGCTGCCCAATCTAATATTTCTTCCTTTGAATAAAATTTTCCCTTCAATAACTGTAGACCTTTACATTTTTTTTTATAATTTTCAATATTTTTTCTACTTGTTACCATCATTTGCCAAAAAGGAAATGACCCACATTGAAATGGGCGAGCAGTATGAACACTACAACTATTATCTTTTAAAAAATGACAATGCTCGTCTTCTCCAGTGAATTTAAAACCTAAAGTCTTAAATTTATAAGTTTTTCCTCTTTGTGCTCCAGGTTCCTTCCAAAAAAAACTATCACCAATCATTTTAATATAATTTTCCGCAAATTTTCTTAAGCCATTCTTACCATTAAAATTCAAGAATTTAGCTAATTTAGAGATATCCTCATTGTATAAATAGACTTCACCATCATTGAACCCTGTGCAACATTTACCACACATTTGGCAAGAGAATTCAATTCCATTTTCGAGATCTTTTGAAATTTTAATCTCTGTTGAAGTCAAGATTAAATTATATTTCTTTTTTTTAAGTTTAATAGATAATATACAAATATTTAATTAATATTTAAGCATTAATTCATTGATTATGCAAGGCAATTAAGGAAAAGGAGTTTGAATTTTGGCTCAATTACCAAACCTAAATAATAAGGAAGACTTAGATTTTCATTTTATTAATGAAAAACTCATTAAATTAGAAATTTTTCTTAAAAAAAATGAAATTTATAACGAGAATGAATTTAAAAAATGGGTTAATGATTTTAAAAAGATATATGGGAATATCCATACAAATATTCAATTATATATTATCTCTGCTTTATTGTATTTTATAGGATATAGCTTTATTGAGAAATATATTCTAAAAATTGAAAATTATGTCCAAAGTAGCGAAAATATTTTAAAAAGACAAATGGATGTAGGAGTAAAAATAGGAAATGATTATACAAGTCTTAAAATTTTAGAATTAGAATATTTTAAACCATTAATTTCACTTGCAGAAAAAGATGATATAACCATTTTTACTGAACTAATTGATAAATTGGCTAATTACGTTTTTAAATTAAAAATTAGACCAGAATATTTCTTTGATTATTTGATTCAAAAGATTATTTCTCCTATAATTAGACATAAATCTGGTGAATTTTATACACCCCCTTTTTTAGTAAGAAAAATAGTAAAGGATGCATATTTATTTGGAGATTCAATCCTTGATCCTTGTTGTGGTTCAGGTAATTTTTTAATTGAAGTAATAAAGTATATACTTTCCCAGAATAAGACAAAAAAAGAGAAAATCAATGCAATAAATAGAATCTACGGTTTTGATATTAATCCGATTTCCATATTCATAGCAAAAATTAATTTATTTTATTTATTAAAAAATGAACCCACTGAGATTAAATCGAATTTGTATGTTTTTGATTCCTTATTCCAAAAACGAGAAATTTTCAATGAAAGGTTCGATTTAATAATAGGGAATCCTCCATGGTATACATATCGGGATATAGAGTCGGTTGATTTTCAAGAAAAGGTAAAAAAATTAGCAGAAGAGTTAGAAATTAAACCATTGCCGAAGAATATATTAAACTTAGAAATCTCTACTTTATTTTTTGCAAGATCAATGAAGGTATTTATGAAGAAAGGTGCTAAAATCTCTTTTATCACTCCTAAAGGAATAATAACAGGATCTCATGCATCTAGATTTCGGAATTTTAAAGGTGTCTCAGATATAAAAATATGGTTATTTGATAAAAAAATTGAAAAAATATTTAATATCGATTTTATCTGTTTATTTGGGCAAAAATCAATTAATTCAAAAAATGATAATAGAGAAATTAAATCTTATTATTTTACATTAAGAAATCAGAAGAAAAAACTTGATTATTTCGATAGAATTGACTTAGAACTTGAGCGGATTGAGACACTTCTCCCATATTCAATTGAAAAAAAAGCAGGAAAAATATTTACTAAAAAATTGATATCAAAAGAATCCTTAAAAAAATTAGTTCCACTTAAAGAAAGCTATTATAAAACTCTTTTTCATAAAGGTGCTGATTTAAATCCACGAAACCTTATATTTATTAGTTTTAATAAAGTGGATGATTATTATATTAAAATAAATCCTGATAATCGAATTTTTAAAAGAGCTAAATTTCCATGGAATAAAATAGAATTTAACAATGAAATTATTGAAAAAAATTATCTCTTCAAAGTAGTTAAAAGTACGGAATTAGTAAAATTTACAATCTATAATCATTATATTGTTTTTTTGCCATTATTAAAACATGATTTAAGTTTTAATTATAAAAAGTTAGCTAAGTACGCAAAAGATTTTTACGACAAAATTAATGCATTGTATTTAGAATATAAAAAAACTACAACGAAGCATAAATCATTGATGGAAAATTTAGATCGGTGGTCAAAATTAATAAATCAAAGACAATTATCAAAAATCAAGGTTGTATATAATAATTCTGGTTCAATTCTCTCTTCTGCAGTAGTACAAGGAAATTATTTGATAACGGGTGATTTATCTTTCTATAATACCAATTCGCTTGATGAAGCTTTTTATTTATCTGCGATCCTCAATTCTAATTTAATGACAGGTCAAATTAAAATTTTAAAAAGTTCTAGACATATTTTTAAATTACCTTTCGAAGTGCCGATTAAAAAATTTAATGATAAATCTTTTTCTCATCAATGCTTAGTAAAATTAGGGAAGAAAGGTCAAAATATAGCGAAAAAGGCTGTTAATGAGATTTTTAAAAAAAAGGGAAATGAAATTTCTAAATATAAAATTCAAAAAAAATTAACTCAAAAATTAAGTGCTATCTTAAATCAAATTGACGATATTCTAATCAAAGAACTAAAAATATAATAGAATAATTTTTTTAATATGATTATTATGGAAGATGAATTAGTAATACTGGGGTCTGGTGGAGGGCGCCACCATATAAGAACTCAATATAGAGCTACGGGAGGAATCCTATTTAAATTCAATGGGATACAGTCTCACATAGATCCCGGTCCTGGAGCAACCGTACGCTTAAATCAGTATAAAGAAAATCCCATTAAGACAGAACTTTTTATTGCCACGCATCCTCACGTTGATCATTATAATGATTTAAACGCAGTAATAGAGAGTTCAAGGGAAGTCTTGCATGATGGGAATTATAACTATTTTAAAAAGGGTACCCTAATCACCACCAATGATGTGTTAAAGTATGTTTCTGATTATCATCTTAATATGCTTGAAAAAATCGTGCAATTTAAAGCGGGAGATACCCTCTACTATAAAGACATTGAAATTCATGGTACAAAAGTCGTTCATTCACCCAAAAATGATGGTTTCGGAATAAAATTTAAACTCAAGAATTACTCTTTAGGATTTACTAGTGATACTATGGTTTATGAAGAGTTTTCAGAACAGTTTTCTAATATTAATATTTTGGTTCTTAATCTTTTGAGACCAAACTCAATAACTTGTAGAAGACATCTGTGTACTGATGAAGTAATACCATATTTAAATAAAATTAACCCCCCACTTGATTGTCTTCTCATAACTCATTTTGGATCATATATGGATTCCCCTAGATCATCAAAAAATTATGTTCCAAGCCAAGTAAAAAAGCTTCAAAGCAAAACAAACATAAGAAAAATTCTGGCTGCTGAAGACGGATTAAAAATAAAGGTTAGAGAACTCTTGAAATAAAATCTCTTTGCTTCTTATTTTATATATCAAATCTTTATAATATTTTAAGAAAGGTTTGGTACAAAAATCGATAATTATGTACTCAAATTTTTGTTTTATAACTGTTTAAAGTTTATTGTTCGTTATGTGAGAACAACTATTTTTTATAATCCGATGATTTTTAAATAATTAATATATTATATTGTTTAAGAAGGGAAATTTAACTAAATCTGACATACATTGGATATGATAGTATCAACTAGTAAATCACCAAAATTCAAGGTTTCCGACTTACGGGATCTGATTAAGCCCTCTATTAGACTCTTTCGAGTTTAATTCTCTTCCTGATTTTAAAAAATGTTCGGATTTTTTCTTCCCTTCACTTCTTTTTATTTTATATAAAATAAATAGAAGATTTCATGTTTTAGCAATGATTAAAAAGTAGATATATTTTTTATTAGTTGGGAATACTTTTCCAGAAACGACATACAATACATTGGTGAATTTTTTCAAATTCAATTTCTTTGGAATTATTTGTACGTATTTTCCTTATAATCATTACATTTCCGCATTTATTGCATAGAAGTAAGTCTTTTGGTTTTAATTTATGTGCGGACATGTTTCATATCATAAGTACTTAATTATTCTGGCTTAAATTTAAGACAATTAAATTCATCATAAAAGAGCGATTTATCAAAAAACAACCCTTAGTTACTTATATATCTAATGTCGTTATGTTTATTTAAATCATCGTTTAAGTAAAAAGTTTACGGTAGTGGCTACGTAAAACAAATATAGAACGAAAAATAAATTTCTTTGAAACATTTAGAGTTAATTTTTTTGATTGTTTTCGTTAACAGGAGTGTTTTTTAAAACTGTTATTATGAAAGCAACGAAAATCAAACCACAACCGAGCCATCCAAATAAAGAAAGGATTTCATTCCCTATCAGGAATCCAAAAAATACTGCAAACAAAGGTTCCAGAGTAAATATTATCGCAGTTTGTGTAGATCCTTGATATTGTTGACTCCAGTTTTGAAATAAAAAAGTAAGTGTCATAACAGCTATTCCCATGTAGATCATTAAAAACCAAAAACTAGGTGGATATGAAAGTATATCATAAGTTTCTCTAAGTAGTAAAGAGCAGATAAAACTTGAAACAGAAATAACTAGTACTTGAATGATAGAATAAAGATAAACATCAACAAGTCGAACATATTTATCATTTAAAACAATGTAAATCGCAAAGAAAAAGGCGCAAATCAGAACTAAGATGTCACCAGTAATAATTCCTGCTCCAGATTCTCCTTCTAGTAATAAAAAAGCCATACCAATTATTGATATAATTACAGCTACCCAGATTCTTAGGTTCAATGGTTTCTTAAATCCAAACCAAACTAAAAATGGAACTATTATAGTACTTAATCCCGTGATAAAACCTGTTTTTCCCGCAGTTGTCGATTGAAGACCATAGGTTTGAAATACTATCCCAAAAAAAAATAATAACCCTGTGATAACTCCCATAACAACAATACTTTTATTAAGATTTTTCAAATGAAATAAAAAAGGTATAAATCCAAAAAGAGCAATGGAGAATCTTAATCCAAGATAAAGAAAAATTGGGACATCTTGTGTTAAAAATTTAGTGATAATAAAAGATGTACCCCACAGAACCGTAGTAAGGATCAATAATAAAATGGCAATTATATTCCGTTTAGAGGAGAGCTTGATATTTCTATTAAGTGCCATAAATCTATCTTCTCTTACATCAAGTAATTGATTATTAATTAAAGAATTTTATTTAATTGTTAAATTGATTGGTTAACAATGTATATAAAAAAAATGTTTATAAAAACACTTCAGCTGAGCGACTTATAGGATCAAGAACCGAAGGATCCAATTTACTTGATGAGTATTTTCTTGATCGATTGATAAGTATCTCTCTTGACATGATATATACATATAAAGAAAATTCTTTTATTTCATTCTAATGAATATCTTTTAAAATAAATTTTTATATGCGAAATCGATAAAATATGTACAACAACTATAAAAAAAATTTTGTGATGAAAATTATGAATTTAGAAATGCAATACCATAAATTCTTAAAAAGAAAGTTTACAAAAGATTTATATTGGTTTGAGGAGGAATTCGATTTGTTATTCAAGCGTAGAGATAAATTTTTTAAGCACGAAAAAAAAATAGCAAATCAAATTATAAATATTTTAAGTGAAACTATAAATACCTTTCCTAATGAAAAATTACAAACTAGATTAGTTTTTACTTTAAACAGTATTAAAAACAAATATCCTAAATTATTTTAACTAAATATACATCATTCAACTGATTCTATAATAAATTTAAACCTTTCAAGGATATAAGAATTCCAATAATTTCAGGTAATTTGTATTATTTTATTTCTATTGTGTTTAGTGATTTAAGAAAACGGAATTTTATGCATTAAATGGATATATTATTTTCATGCATATTTTATGCTTAAGCTGGATATTTCATATATGAAAATTTAAATATTTGCATATTTTTATTTATTAAATAAAGTATCATATTATGATATAAACAAAAATATAGTGATTATTTGACAAAGACATATAACGAAATAAATGAAAAAATTAAAAATGGCGATGTAGTAGTAGTTACCGCGGAAGAAATGATAAAGATTGTAGAAGATAGAGGAATTAAGATAGCAGCGGAAGAGGTTGATGTTGTAACTACAGGTACTTTTGGTCCTATGTGTTCAAGTGGTGCTTTTTTAAATTTTGGACATGCTGATCCCCCAATAAAATTTGAGCACCTCTGGTTAAACGATGTCCATGCATATCACGGAAATGCCGCTGTTGATTGTTATATTGGTTGTACTCGGATGGCTGATAGAAGTCCATTTGGATATGGTGGGGGTCATGTTATAGAAGATCTCGTTGCTGGAAAGCCTATAAGACTACGAGGGAATTCTTACACGACAGATTGTTATCCTCTGGCAGAAATTGATACTGAATTTACTATTGATGAAATCAATCAAGCAATATTGTGTAATCCTAGAAATGCTTATCAAAGATACGTATGTGCTGTAAATAGTTCCGATAAAACATTATATACTTATATGGGGAAATTGTTACCTCATTTTGGAAATGCTCACTATGCAGGTGCAGGTAATCTGAGTCCATTAAGCAACGATCCAGATTATGAGACGATTGGAATAGGTACCCGCATATTCTTAGGTGGGGGAATAGGGTATGTAATGGGAGAAGGAACACAGCATAGTCCTTCGAATCAATTTGGAACGTTATTTTTCAAAGGAGATTTGAAACAAATGACTCCTGAGTATTTGCGAGGTGTAACTTATGAAAAATATGGAACATCATTATTTGTTGGTGTAGGAATACCAATCCCTATACTAAATGAGGGTTTAGCTAAAAAAACGGCGATCAGCGATGCAGAACTTTTAACAGATATAGTGGATTATGGAGTCCCAAGGAGAGATAGACCCAAACCTAGACGAGTTAGTTATGAAGAATTGAAAAGTGGTTTTGTTGAATTAGAAGGTAAAAAAATAAAATGTTCATCCTTGTCTTCATTTTATTATGCTCAAAAGGTTGCTGAAACGCTAAAAAAATGGATTCAAAACGGAAAATTTTTCTTAAATCAACCAGCAGAAACATTACCTACGGATACAATTGTTAAACCTATGAAGCAAATCGCTAAATTAAAGTTTGTGAAAGATTTAAAGCGCGAAGCAATAATTTGTTATGATGATTGCGAGTTAAAAACTATCGCTGAAAAAATTATTACTAAGAACATGAATCATATAGTAATTACGGATAAAGAAAACAATTTGAAGGGAATTGTTACAAGCTTTGATGTAACAAAAGCTATTGCTGAAGATAAAACTGATTTAAATGATATTATTACAAAAAGAGTTTTTACAACAAATGATAATGAACCAATAGATGTAGCAGCCAGAAAAATGAAATTGAACAATATTTCTGCTTTACCTGTGATTGATGAAACCAGAAAAGTTGTAGGGATAATTAGTTCGGAGGAATTGATGTAAAAATGACAATAATCAATGTTACATTACCTTTTAGAGTAATTAAAGATATTAGCGATTATTCAAGATTCATTAATGAAATTTTAAAATATGATATAACGCTTAATATTTTAAAAATTTCTACAGGATCTACCGGAACTAATTTATTGCTTGATATTCCTGAAGATAAAATAAAATCGATAACTGAGTCGTTAAAAGAAAATAATATTATAGTAAATAAGAAGGGAAGAGTTATTATCGACGATGAAAAATGTATCGACTGCGGGGCGTGTGTTTCATTATGCCCCACAGATGCCTTACATCAAGATCAGGAAGACAGATTGGAATTTTCGTATGAGAAATGTATTGGTTGTCTATTATGTCTAGACTCATGCCCTAGGTTCGCAATACAAGAAATGTAAATATTATCTTATTTATACAAAATTTTTTTAATCTTTTGTTATAATTTCAAAGATTTCATCTATCCGAGGTGTTTTTCTCCGGAGTGTTATGCAACGCTCTTCTTCACATCCTCTTAATATTGCTATTAACTCATTTAAATGGATAGTAGGAATATCCAACTTTTCTCCAAACCACTTATTCATTTTATTTCTGTACTCAGGTTTACTTAGAGTATATAAACACGTAGGACATGGCATTAAAATAAAGTCTGCTCCCACATTTTCGGCACTCTTCAATTTATTGTAAGTTATCTTTAATGCGTCTTTTGGATGCATTACTAATTGACTCGCACCCCAACCACAACAACTCTCCCTCTCTTGATAATCTATAGGATTTCCACCAAATAAATTAATTAATTCATCTAACTTAGTCCTACCACTCACGTAAGCTTCAATATTCATTTTATCCCTCCCTAAATTCAAATAATGGCATCCGTAGTGAACTGCAACTTTAAGATTTCTCAAGTCGAACTTGAGTGAATTTAGAACAGTATTTCTAATCAAATATAAAAAGTCCAAATCATGGACCAATCGAAGTTTTGGATTTTGAAGTATTTCATATTTCCCCGAATCATCATTTCCACTAAATTTTTTGCTTAATTGATTTAAAATTTTCTCTGTTTTACTCCAGACTTCCTGATTTCTTAAGAAATCACGACCTCGCATAAGAGAATTATAACAGCCATTACAACTAAATAATGCAATGTCTGCTTGTTTATTTAACTCATTTAGATTTCTTTCATTAAGGGCCGCAAATTGAGCTCTAGTAATTAAATTTCTTTGAAAGAAAGTTCCACTACAACATGATTGACTAGTACAAGTAGAGACGTCAAGGCTAAGTTCTTCCAATAAATCTTGAATCCCCCATCTCACTCCTGGAAAGTATTGTTCCAAACAAGCCTTAAATAAACATAACTTCTTATCTCTAAAATATTCTATAGGATTTTCGGGGTAACTCCTTTCTATTTTCCCTAAATCCAAAGTTAAATTGTTAATTTCCATCTTAGATTAATAATTTTAAGATTTTTTTTTCTTTTGTTTTTTATTTTTATTAGTTTTACTTGCCTTAAACACATATTTTATTCGCGCAAAATTACAAATCTCATTTAATTCATCAATTCTATCTTGAGGAAGTTGTTCTCCTAAAGGTTTTTCAACAACTACACCAGTTGTAAGAAATCTTTCTGACATTTCAACATATTTCTGAAGATCATTATATCGAGGACC
>SDBS01001167.1_pt1 | contig 26901 bp, 25 predicted proteins | sample 2277091 | NCBI WGS metagenome assembly SDBS01 (sample SAMN10404972, study PRJNA504765) | marine sediment metagenome | isolation source: marine sediment core GS10_PC15, 163 cmbsf | place: Arctic Ocean: Southern Knipovich Ridge | collected 2010
TCGTATTATTGTCACCAAGAGCACGGTTCCCGTGGGAACACACAGGCAGATCGGCGACATCATTTCGGCGAGAACCGAAGTTCCCTTCGATTATGTCAGCAATCCGGAGTTTTTGAAAGAGGGCTCGGCTGTCGACGACTTTCTGAAGCCCGACCGGGTGATAATCGGCACGACCAACCCTGCGGTAATGGAAATCATGAAGCAACTGTATGCGCCGTTTATGCGCAAAAGCAGTCGGATAATTTTCATGGACCCGGCCAGTGCGGAGATGACGAAGTACGCCGCCAACGTGATGTTGGCCACGCGAATTTCGTTTATGAACGAACTGAGCGGGTTGTGCGAAAGAGTGGGCGCGGACATCGAAAAGGTCAGGGCCGGTATCGGCAGCGACTCGCGTATCGGAAGCGCTTTTCTGTTTCCGGGCGTGGGGTACGGGGGCAGTTGTTTTCCCAAGGATGTTCGGGCATTAATCCACATGGGCCGGACGTACGATTATCCGGCGACAATTGCGGCGGCGGTTCAGGAGGCCAATTATGTCCAGCAGGATCGATTTGCTCAAAAGGTGCTTGACTATTTCAAGGATGCATCGGAGACTGTTACGTTGGGTGTGTGGGGACTTGCTTTTAAGGCCCGGACGGATGACGTTCGTGAGTCGCCTGCGATACGGTGTATCGAGAAGTTTCTCGAGGCGGGCATGAAGGTCAGGGCATACGATCCTGAAGCGGGATGCGGCCCGCTCGAAGGGAAGATCGCGAGCGTTGGCAACAGCTATGACGCTCTTGACGGCGCTGATGCGCTGGTGGTGTTTACGGACTGGCCGGAGTTTAGGACACCGGATTTCGAGGTGATCGTACAGAAGCTCAAGAGGCCGGTTATGTTTGACGGTCGAAATCTGTATGATCCGGTTAACATAAAAAAACAGGGAATTGAATACCACTGTATCGGCCGGTCGGCGGTCGGTGGGAGGGTTGCTTCGGGCTGTAGTTGAAGTTTTGTAAAATTGGTAACATGTTAGCGGTTTCGGTGGGGCAAGCCCCACCCTACAGTTGTCAATGAGGGCACAGAGATGATTATTCGCACGAGAGCATATCCGCGGGTCGGGCTGGCGGGCAATCCCTCGGACGGCTACTTCGGCAGGACGATCTCGTTTGCGTTCAGGAATTTTTGCGCGGAGGCGGTGCTGTTTGAGAGCCCGGAACTGGAGATTCAGCCGAGCGAGAAGGACCATTCGGTATTCAGCGATATTGGGGGTCTGGCCAGGGATGTCGAACTGCACGGTTATTACGGCGGGATCCGTCTGCTGAAGGCGACGATCAAACGGTTCTGTGATTACTGTCGTACGAATCAGATTGAACTGCACGACAAGAATTTTACGATTCGCTACGATTCGGATATTCCGCACGGAGTGGGGCTGGCCGGTTCCAGCGCGATCATTACGGCGTGCCTGCGTGCGCTAATGGCGTTCTACGGTGTTAGCATTCCCCTGCCGATGCAGGCTAATCTTGTGTTGAGCGCCGAACAGGACGAGCTTAAGATCGCCGCCGGGCTGCAGGACCGCGTTATACAGGTTTACGAGGGCCTGGTTTATATGGACTTTGACAAGGGGCTGATGGAAGAACAGGGGTATGGGCTTTATGAGGAGTTGGATTGCAGGGAACTTCGACGCTTATACGTGGCGTATCGTGATGAATTGAGCCAGCCAACGGAGATTTTTCATAATGACCTGCGTGCGCGTTTTGACCGTGGGGAAAAGGCGGTTGTTTCGGCGATGCGGTACTGGGCGAATCTTGCGAAGAAGGTGAGGGCGTGCCTGGTTGACGGCCGGGCGGATGAAATGGGGGCGCTGTTGGATGCGAACTTTGATCGTCGCAGGAAGATTTACAAAATCAGCCCTGAGAATATCGCCATGGTCGAGGGGGCGCGCTCTGTGGGGGCAAGCGCTAAGTTCACAGGCTCGGGCGGTGCGATTGTGGGGGTTTACAGCGATGAGAAGATGTTCGGTCGATTGAAGAAAAGGTTGGGCAAGTCAGGCATCAAAGTGATCAAGCCTAAGATAGCGACTGCTTCGAGGAGGGGCGGGGTATGATTCGAAAGGCTGTTATACCGGCGGCGGGATTCGGGACGCGTTTTTTGCCTGCGACGAAGTCTCAGCCCAAGGAGATGCTGCCGATCGTCGATACGCCGGTGATTCAGTATGTGGTTGAGGAGGCTGTTGCGTCGGGGATCACGGATATTCTCATGGTCATCGGCAAGGGCAAACGTGCGATTGAGGAGCATTTTGACAGGAGCTTTCACTTAGAGTCCCAGTTGCTCGAAAAGAACAAGACCGCCGAGCTGGAAGCGGTGCGACGGATTTCCGATTTGGCGGATATTCATTTTGTGTGGCAAAAGGAAATGAAGGGCCTCGGCGACGCGATATACTGCGGGCGGTTTCATGTCAATGACGAACCGTTTGCCGTGTTGCTGGGTGATACGCTGATGGATTCGACTGTTCCTGCGACGAAGCAGTTGCTGGATGTGTACGAGCAGTATGAAAGTCCAGTGGTGCTTCTGGAAGAAGTCGAGCGGAGCCGGGTGAGCCGGTATGGGGTGATCGACGGTGCGGAGATTCGCCCGGGGGTGTACAAGGTCGACGATTTCGTGGAGAAGCCGTCTGTTGAGGAGGCGCCGTCGAATCTTGTCATCGCCAGTCGATATATTTTTACTCCGGATATTTTCGATTATATCGCCAGGACCGAGCCGGGCAAGGGCGGCGAGATACAGGTTACCGATGCCATGGGCATGATGGTCAAAGACAGGGCGATGTATGGCGTGCGTCTTGAGGGGAGGCGCTGTGATATCGGCAGTAAGGAGGGGTTTGTCAAGACGAATATTGAGTTTGCTTTGAAACGGCCGGATATGGCCGAGGGTCTCAAGCGGTATATCAAACGGTTGGCAGATGAACTGTAGTAATTCAAAGGGGCTGCATTTGAAAGCATTGGTTACTGGAGCGGCTGGTTTTATTGGATCGCATCTTTGCGAACGGCTTCTGGTCGACGGATGGAGGGTTGTGGGGCTGGATAATTTTGACCATTTCTACGATCCGAAGATCAAGAGGTCGAATGTGGCGGCATGTGTGAAGAATGACCGGTTCGATTTGATTGAGGCGGATATCCGCGATATTCATTCGGTCGATTCGGTTTTTTCAGGCGGTGATCTGGATATCGTGGTGCACCTGGCGGCAAAGGCGGGGGTGAGGCCTTCGATCGAGGAGCCGCTTGTCTATCAGGATGTGAATATCAACGGTACTGTGATGCTGTTGGAGGCGGCGAAGGACTTTGGCGTTAAGAAGTTTGTCTTTGCGTCGAGTTCGAGCGTCTACGGCAACAACGAAAAGGTGCCTTTCTCCGAGACGGACAATGTTGACTATCCCATATCTCCGTATGCCGCGACGAAGAAGGCGGGCGAACTGATCTGCCATACTTACAGTCATCTGTACGGTATCGACATGACATGCCTGCGATTTTTTACTGTTTACGGGCCGAGGCAGAGGCCTGATCTGGCGATTCACAAGTTTGCAAGGCTGATCGAGGCGGGTGAGCCGATTCCTGTTTACGGGGACGGCTCGATGATGCGTGACTTTACTTATATTGATGATATAATCGACGGTGTTGTCGCGGCGATGGACAGGTGTGCCGGTTATGAGATTTACAACCTTGGCGAATCACGGCCTATACGGCTGGACGATCTGATTTGTGAGATTGAAAAGGCTCTGGGCAAGAAGGCTGTGATCGAGCGTTTGGGGATGCAGCCGGGGGATGTCGACCGGACGTATGCGGATGTCGGCAAGGCGATGGAGAAACTTGGGTATGAGCCGAAGACGGAAATAGCCGTCGGTCTGAAACGGTTTGTCGAGTGGTTTAGAAGTGATTAGGCTTTATTATGCCGGCAAGATGCCGGCGGTACGTGGTGGGGTAAACCCCACCCTACGGACAGGATGATGTTATGAAAAAAGCGTTGATAACCGGTATAACGGGGCAGGATGGTTCCTACCTTGCCGAACTGCTGTTAGGCAAGGGTTATGAGGTCTACGGGATTATCCGCAGGAGTTCTTCGTTTCATACGGGCAGGATCGATCACCTGTACAAGGACCCGCACGAGCAGCCGGCGCTGAAACTTATCTATGGCGATCTTACCGACGGCGGCGATCTTGCCACTGTAGTGAATGAGATTCAGCCGGACGAGGTTTACAACCTGGGCGCCCAGAGCCATGTTCGGGTCAGTTTCGATATGCCCATCTATACCGCCGACGTGGATGCTCTCGGGACGCTGCGTCTGTTAGAGGCGATTCGCGGGATGAAGAATCATCCGCGTTTTTATCAGGCCTCGAGCAGTGAGATGTACGGCAAGGTTGTCGAGAGTCCGCAGACGGAGCAGACGCCGTTTCATCCGAGGAGCCCTTACGGTTGTGCGAAGGTTTACGGTTACTGGCAGACGGTGAATTATCGGGAGGCGTACGACCTGTTTGCATGTAACGGGATTATGTTTAATCATGAGTCGCCCAGGCGGGGAGAGACTTTTGTAACGCGAAAGATAACGCGGGCGGCGACGCGTATCAAACTCGGTTTGCAGAAGGATCTTTACTTAGGCAATGTGGACGCCAAGCGCGACTGGGGTTTTGCGGGCGATTATGTCGAGGCGATGTGGCTTATGCTGCAGCAGGATAAACCTGACGATTATGTTATCGCCACGGGCGAGAATCATTCCGTGCGTGAGTTCCTGGATGAGGTTTTCGGGCACCTCGACATGGACTGGTCCGAGTATGTCAAGACGGACCCGAAATACTTCAGGCCGGCGGAAGTCGATATCCTGTTGGGCGATCCGGGCAAGGCGAAAAAGGAATTGGGCTGGCAGCCCAAGGTCACTTTCAAGGAGCTTGCACAAATGATGACCGAGGCCGATATGAAGCTGGCGGAGGAAGAGAAAATACTGAAGGATCATGGGCGAGGTTAAAATGAAGACAAACGGAGTAATACAAAGGAAATTAGCCCTTCTTGACAAGCATCTTCTTAATCTTCGAAATGAATTCAATGGCGTGAGTCTGGAAGATTTCAGGGAAAGCTGGGTTTTGCAGCGGATGGCCGAGCGTGTTCTGCAGGTCATGATCGAGATTTGTATTGATGTTGCCGAGCGTATTATCGCATTGAAAGGCGCCGGTCCTGCGGCGACGGGTTCGGAGGCGATCGAAAAACTTGCCATCCTTGGGGTAATTCAATCAGTTGAGCCCTATGTGGAAATGGTTCGTTTCAGGAATCTTATCGTTCATCAATATGAAGAAATCGATCCTGAGATTCTCTACAGTATTGTCAGTACGAAACTCGATGATTTCAGACGGTTCCGGGACGAGATAGACAAACTATGAAATTTGATGCGGACAAGTTGGGGCAGATGATCGAAGCCGAGTGTGCGGAGGTGTGTTTTGCGCTTCTTCATGGTTCTGCCAAGGAAGGTGATGTGCGTGCAGGCGGAGATATCGATATAGCGCTTTATATGGACGGGCGGGCGACGCTTGAGGTTTTTCAGCAGGTTATCGAAATAGTGTCGGAACTTGCGCCGGACGTGAAATGCGATCCGGGCGTGCTTAACGGGGCAGAGCCGGTGTACCGCTTCGAGGCGTTGAAGGGCAGGCTCTTGTTTTGCAGGGACCAGGAGCGTTATGTGGGTTTCTTTTCGCTGACGTGCAGGGAATATGAAAGCCAGATGGCCGACTACGAGCGGCAGCATAAGTATCGTCTGGAATATCAAGGGCGCAAGTGATCTTTACGGGAGAAGATAATATCTTGAGTGAGTTTTTTGCTGACAGACGGATCGTTGTTACCGGCGGGGCGGGGTTTTTAGGGAGTTTTATTCTTGAGAAGCTTGGGGCCCGGGGGTGCGGCGAGGTTCTTGTGCCGATGATTGAGGAGTATGATCTTGTCAAGGCTGTCGATATTGAGCGGATGTATGATGATATGCGTCCTGATGTTGTGATTCATTTAGCGGCTGTTGTGGGGGGGATCGGGGCCAATCGTGAGCATCCGGGCAAGTTTTTTTATGAGAATCTTATGATGGGCGTGCAGCTTATCGAGCAGGGCAGGCTGCGGGGGATCGAGAAGTTTGTCGCTATCGGTACGGTCTGTGCTTATCCGAAGTTTACGCCGGTGCCGTTTAAGGAAGACGATATATGGAACGGGTATCCGGAGGAGACGAATGCTCCTTACGGGCTTGCCAAGAAGATGCTGTTAGTTCAGTCGCAGGCCTATCGCGATGAGTACGGGTTTAATTCGATTTTTGTTTTGCCTGTGAACCTGTATGGTCCCAGGGACAATTTTGACCCGGCAAGCAGTCATGTGATACCGGCATTGATAAAGAAATGTGTTGACGCGATTGACGCTGGGGATGATTATATCGAGTGCTGGGGCACGGGCAGTGCATCGCGAGAGTTTATCTACGTCAAAGATGCAGCCGAAGGGATTCTGTTGGCGACGGAACATTATAACGGCCCGGAGGCCGTCAATATCGGCTCTGGTTTTGAGATCACGATAAAAGATTTGGTCAAGAAAATCGCGAAGTTTACGGGTTTTGGCGGTGAGATTCGCTGGGACAGTTCAAAGCCGGACGGCCAGCCACGGCGATGCCTCGATGTAACACGTGCAAAGAACGAGTTCGGCTTCGAGGCAAAAACCGGCTTCGACGAGGGGCTCAAGGCGACGATCGAGTGGTATCTGAATAATAAGACTAATCTGCAGTTCTAAAGAAGTGTATTACGTTGAAGCAGGCTTACATTATCGCAGGACCAAACGGCAGCGGGAAGACCACTTTTGCCTGTTTCAAGAAGGGAATTGAAGGGACATAGAGCTATGAGAAAGAGGACTTATGAGTGGGCTTTTGAGATGGCGAGGATAGGTAACCGGGCGGTTCGTAAGGCCCAGGAAGAGAATCGCCGGTTGGGTTTGCCGAATGTGTATTCGCGCAACGGACGGGCTTACTGGGAACTGCCGGACGGGACGTTGACGATGACGCCGCCTGCAATGTTCCGAGAAGCGTAGGCGTGGGCTGGTGGTGTTTGAAGGATTGGAGACTGATTGATGCATGTACCTTTGCTGGATTTGAAGGCGCAGTATGAGAGTATCAGAGATGAGGTTTTGGCGGGTATTAATGAGGTTCTTGACTCTCAGCGCTGTATTGGCGGACCGAAGGTCGAGGAGCTTGAAAAGGCCGTTGCCGAGATAAGCGACTGTGAGTATGCCGTTGGCGTGTCGAGCGGAACCGATGCGATATTGAATACGCTGATGAGTCTTGACATCGGGCCTGGCGATGAAGTTATTACGACACCTTTTACGTTTTTTGCGACGGTCGGCTGTATAGCGAGAGTTTGCGCGAAGCCGGTTTTTGTCGATATCGATCCGCGGACATTCAATATCAATCCCGAGCTTATCGCCGGTGCGATAACCGATAAGACAAAGGCGATCATGCCGGTTCACCTTTTCGGTCAGATGGCGGATATGGACCCGATCATGGCGGTGGCGAAGAAGCATGGCCTTGCTGTTATCGAAGATGCCGCTCAATCGATTACCAGTGTCTATAAGGGCAAAAAGGCCGGCAGTATCGGGACCGCCGGCTGCTTCAGCTTTTTCCCCAGTAAGAATCTCGGCGGAATCGGTGACGGCGGAATGATTGTCACTAACGACGCCGAACTTTATGAGCGAATGAAGGTGATGCGCAACCATGGTCAGACCTCGCAGTATCATTACAAGTATATCGGCGGAAACTTCCGTCTGGATCCGATACAGGCAGTTGCGCTTTCGGTGAAGCTTCCGCATCTTGAAAGTTGGTCCGCGGCACGGAGAGCTAACGCTGAGTATTATAACAATAAGTTTGCAGGCACGGTGGTTGAAACACCTTATATCAGCCCGGATTGCGTATCGATTTATAATCAGTATGTGATTCGTGTCCCGAAACGCGATGAGTTGCTCGAGCATCTTAAAGCAAACGATATCGGCTGTGCGGTCTATTATCCGCTATGTCTGCATCTTCAGGAGTGCTTTGCTTACCTGGGATATAAAGAAGGCGATTACCCTGTGAGCGAGAAAGTATCCCACGAAGTTCTCGCACTTCCGGTATATCCTGAACTTACCGATGAGATGAAGGACTATGTGGCCAAGACAGTTTTGTCTTTTCTCCAATAGCACATTTCAAAAAGTATGCCATTTAACGAAATAATCCGAATTGCTCGTCCCGGCCATTGGGTGAAGAATATCGTTGTGTTTCTTCCCGTTGTTTTCGGGATGCGCGCGACCGATGGCGAGGCGTGGCTGCGGGCGCTGGGTGCTGCGGTTGCTTTTTGCTTTGTATCGAGCTTTAGCTACATTATCAACGATATCAGAGATCGCGCCAACGATCGCTGCCATCCTCGCAAGAAGGATCGGCCTCTGGCATCGGGAAGGCTGAGTGTATCAACCGCTGTGGCAGAGGCGACTGTTTGTGTTGTTTTGGGTTTTGCCATCGCGTTTGCGATTTCACCTTTGTTGGGCCTGGTGGCTGCAGCATATGTTGTGCTCCAGGTTTGTTATACGCTGTTGCTGAAACAAAAGGCCCTTGTCGATGTGATCTGCATTGCGATGGGTTTCGTATTGCGTACGGTTTCCGGTGCGGTGGCTATCGGGGTTGCGATCAGCCCGTGGCTGTTTATCTGCATGTTTACGATATGCCTGTTTATGGGGTTCTGTAAGCGCTACAATGAAATTGTGACGATAGGCGATATGTCGCGGGCCGAGAATCATCGAAATACGTTGATCGCTTATACGCCCGATTTGCTGACGCATCTTATTACGGTTTCGGCGGGGATTGCGGTTGTTGCGTTTCTCTTTTACGGGCTGGCGGACAGTACGGTCGAGCAATTCGGCACGAATTACTTTGTTTACACGCTGCCCCTTGTTATTTATGCCGTGTTCCGATTTGCGATGCTTTCCATGAAGGGCTCATACGCCGATCCGACGGATTTGATTTTGCGCGACAGAGCTTTTCAGGCGACGGTTGTACTGTGGGTTATTTCGGCGTTTGCGATAATACTTTGGGGCAGAGAACTTACGGGGTGGATAGAGGGGCTCTATAAAGCGTGATGGGTCCGAAGCAATTAAGCGTTGAGGCAAGAGGTTTTTGCGGCAGCCTGGGCGCCAAGGACAGGTTTTTGGCGAGGTATCGGCCTTTTATCTGCCCGTTCCATGTTTTGATGGAATATGTTCCGCAAGATTGCAGCGTCCTTGATATAGGGTGCGGCGCGGGATTGTGGCTGTTTCTGTTGTCGCGATCGGGGAGGATATCGCGGGGTGTCGGTTTTGACATCAGGGCGGACAAGATAGAACTGGCCAATTCCATAAAGAACGATGACGATAAACTCGAGTTTATCCATGTCGGCAGTGAGGAGAAATGGCCCGGCGGAACGTTTGATTGCGTAACGATGGTAGATGTGCTGCATCACATCCCGAGGGCGCAACAGTTTGAGTTTCTCGAGCGCGTTGGGCAGACCGGCGCCAAAAGAGTCATCTTCAAGGATATCGATCCGAAAGCGAGATTCAAGAGTTTTATGAATACGGTCCATGACGCGGTGCTTTCAAGACAGATTCCCCGGTATTGCCCAAGGGATGAAGTAGTCGAGCAGTTTGAAAAGGCGGGCTATCGTATCGTCGAGAATATTCGATGCGATATGCTTTGGTACAGCCATTATCTTATCGTGGCGGAGAGAGATTAGTGGTATCGGGGCCGAGTTCATCTTCGAGTAAGGACGCAACTGCCGTCGCCCTGCCGCCGGGCGGCCGGTCCGGCTGGGGCGCTGTGCTGCTTTGTGCATTGGTGCTGTATTTTCTCACGCTTGCGCCGGATTTGACGTGGCAGGACCAGGGGGACTACCAGTATCAGGCGGCGAAGTGCAATCTGAACAGGCCCGGCGATGTTGTGAGGGTCCATCCTCTTTTTATTGTCACGTCGCATCTTGCGGGTCGGTTGGGGCTCTGGAGCTATGCCCGTGCGGCGAGTCTTGTAAGTGCGATATTTACGGCTGTAACCGTTGCCAATGTTTATCTTCTGGTTTATTGGCTTTGCGGGCGTGTTTGGCCGGCGGTGCTTTCGGCGTCTACATTCGCGCTGGCGCATAGTGTCTGGTTTCTTGGTGTGCAGGCACAGACGTATAGTATGGCTAATGCGGCTTTAAGCGGCGGGCTGCTGCTGGTGCTTGCTTATCTGGCGACTCGAAGGTTGGGGTTTTTGTATTTGATGGGGCTTGTTTTCGGGTTGGGGATAAGCGCTCACCTGATGAGCCAGGTGGGCTTTGCGGTTATCATGGTGTGGCTGGCTGCAAAGTGCGCAAGACGAGAGATTTCGATACGGTCAATATTGATGATCGTATTGTCCTGGGCGGTCGGTGCGTTTTTGCTGTGGGTTGTGATGGCGATTGAGTACCGGCGCAGCGGCGATATGGCGGGCACGATCGCTTCGTCGATCTGGGGCGAGTGGGGAGGGGCGGTGTTTAATGTGGGACGATTGGGCGTTCTTTTGAAAAAGAGCGTTCTGTTTTTTGTTCTGAATTTTCCGACTCCGCTGGTTTTGTTGGCGATACCGGGCGTGTGGTTCAGTTTCAGGCGACTGAAGAGCCGGACGGTCGCGAGGCTCTTCATTGTCTGCACGGTTGCGTATGCTCTGTTCGCCGTCCGATACGATGTACCCAATCAAAACAATTTTTTTCTGCCGATGTACATGTTTGTGAGTATCTATATCGGTCTGGGCTTTGCATTTCTGATGAAAAAGAATCTCGTGTTGTGGCGGGTGGTTACAGGATTGTTATTGATTGCGATACCGCCGACGTACCTGGGTTTGAGCGGATATGCAAGAGCCAATGACATCTCGCTTGGGACGAGACGACACGTACCGTATCGTAATGTTTATGAGTATTATCTCTTGCCGTGGCAGCACGGGCAGACAGGTCCCAGAAGGCTTGTTAAAGAAGTTTTCGAAAAAGTCCCTTCGGGCGCCATCCTGTTGCTCGACAGCACGCTGTTGCCCGCGTTTCGGTACGCACATGAAATTGAATCTCAAAGGCCTGACATAAGTGTATTTGGGATTCATGAAATGAAGGAAGACTGGCGGGACGTAATGAGAAACGGCAAACGTTTGTTTGCGTTCTCAGATGTTGAAGGCTATTATCCGCTGTGGGTCGAAAGCAAACAGTGGTTGAAGGCATTCGCTATTTCCGACAGTGAGTGCATATTCGAAATAGTCGTACCGTCAAGCAGGAGTACCCTGGAAGGAATGCTTTAATGAAGAGATTTGCTTTAACAGGGGTGGGGGGATATATTGCCCCGCGACATTTGAAAGCTATAAAGGAAACGGGCAATGTGCTTGTAGCGGCACTGGATCCGAGCGATTCGGTGGGCATTCTGGACTCGTACTTTCCTGATGCCGATTTTTTCACTGAGTTCGAGCGTTTTGACAGGCATCTTGAAAAGCTTCGTCGCAAGGGTCAGGGTGTCGATTATGTGTCTATCTGTTCTCCCAATTATTTGCATGATGCGCATGTCAGATTTGCGTTGAGGATCGGCGCCGACGTAATATGCGAGAAGCCGCTCGTACTCAATCCCTGGAATGTGTCGGCTCTTGAGGAGATCGCACAGGAGACGGGAGGCATGATCAATACTATTCTGCAGTTGAGGCTTCATCCGGCGGTGGTGTCCCTGAAAGAACGGATTGACAAGTCGCCGTCGACAAAGATTCATGATGTCGATCTGACATATATAACTTCACGTGGTCGCTGGTATACGATCTCCTGGAAAGGCGATGTAAGGAAGTCCGGCGGTGTGGCGAACAACATCGGGATTCATTTTTTTGATATGTTATGTTACATTTTTGGCGGTGTGAAATCCAATATCGTCCATTTGTCTGAGGCAAGCAAGGCGGCCGGCTTCCTTGAACTCGAGCGTGCGCGTGTTCGCTGGTTTCTTTCGACAGACCGTGCGGATCTTCCCACGAAGCCCGAACCCGGCAAGCCGATGACCTATCGGTCTATTACGGTGGACGGCGAAGAGGTTGAGTTTTCGGGAGGTTTTACCGATCTGCACACGGAAAGCTATAAGCAGATTCTGGCCGGCAAGGGCTTTGGCCCGGATATTGTCATGCCGTCTATTGAAATAGTATCCAACATTCGCAGCACTGTCCCCATTGGCATCAAGGGTGATTGCCACCCATACCTGGCTCGATGAAGTAACCGTTTTTTCATGAGGTAAATACCAATGTCCAAGGATGATTATTTTGTTCATGAATCGGCTTATGTCGATGAGCCGTGCAGTATAGGCAAGGGGACTCGGATATGGCATTTCAGTCATGTCAGCAAGGGTGCGAAGATCGGTGCCAACTGCAATATAGGCCAGAATGTGTTCATCGGCGGTGATGTGATTATAGGCAGCAATGTCAAGATACAAAATAATGTTTCAATTTACAGCGGGATTGTGATTGAGGACGATGTTTTTTTGGGTCCGAGTTGCGTCCTGACTAATGTTACGAATCCGCGGTCCCAGGTGGTGAGGCACAGCCTTTATGAGAAGACCGTATTTCACAGAGGCGCCACGGTGGGCGCCAACGCTACGATAGTATGCGGGATTGAATTGGGGAGGTATTGTTTCGTTGGGGCAGGCGCGGTTGCGACAAAGGATGTCAATGATTATGCGATGATAGTCGGCGTACCGGGTAGACAGGCCGGCTGGATGAGCAGGCATGGCATACCGCTGAGCGATCCCGACAAAAACGGCATCATGGTTTGTCCGGAGAGCGGCTACCGTTACAAGGAGGTTGAGGCGGGGGTGGTGAAATGTCTCGATCTGGATGAGGAAGAACCGCTGCCTGCCGATAAAGCGATGGGGACAAGACCTTATGACGAATATAAAAAGCAATGACTTCGATGATATTGTGAGGAAAAGAAGATGACAAGGATAATCTGTGTTTGTGGTGCACGCCCCAATTTCATGAAGATCGCTCCTATTATGCGGGCATTCAACGAGCATGGCGGTTTCGAGACGCTGCTTATTCATACGGGCCAGCACTACGACGAGAAGATGAGCGAGTTGTTCTTTGATGAATTACAGATACCCAGGCCGGATATTAATCTCGAGGTTGGTTCATCCAGTCATGCTGTTCAGACGGCAGAGATAATGAAACGTTTTGAGCCGGTTGTTCTGGATTTCGGGCCGGATTATGTTCTTGTTGTCGGCGATGTAAACAGCACCATCGCATGTGGTCTTGTTGCGGTCAAGCTTGGCGTTAAACTAATTCACGTAGAAGCAGGACTGCGCAGTTTTGATCGTTCGATGCCGGAGGAAATTAACCGAGTTCTTACTGACAGCATAAGTGATCTGCTTTTCGTGACGGAACAGTCCGGTATTGACAATCTGAAGAACGAGGGCATCAATTCCAATAGAGTTCATTTAGTCGGTAATGTAATGATTGACACGCTGATGGCCAACCGCCAAAAGGCTGAGAAGTCGGATGTTCTCGAGCGTCTCGGACTTTCTGCAAAAAGCTACGCAGCCATCACGCTTCACAGGCCCAGCAATGTGGACGACATGGATAAGTTCGGTGAGATTGTGACTGCTTTTGAGGAGATTACAAAGGACCTTGCGCTGATCTTTCCGATTCATCCCCGAACAAGAAATAATATCAAAGGTACGGATATCGAGCGCCGAATGCTCGAGATGAAGAATCTGATTTTGCTCGATCCGGTGGGTTACCTTGATTTTCTCTGTCTTATGAGCAACGCGGCGATCGTGATCACCGACAGCGGCGGAATCCAGGAGGAGACGACGATCTTAGGCGTTCCGTGCATGACTCTTCGAGAGAATACGGAAAGGCCTGTAACGATAACCGAAGGCACCAACAGGCTCGTCAGCGTTACCACGGCTGATATTCTGAAGAATTACAGAGAGATAAGAAACGGCGCCTGTGATAACTGCGACAGGGTTCCGAGATTCTGGGATGGCAAAGCCGCAAACAGGATTGTAGAGATTCTGGCGGAACAGCACAGCAGATGTGATTAGGAAGATGTTTTTAGTTGGATGGGACGTGAAATGAGTGAATACATTGATACCGATCTGGCCGAAGAAGCAGGCTATTTTGAAGAGGACATGACGGAACGCATAACACGGCGGGACGGATGGATAGCCGCATTATTGTTGGGGGCAGTGATTTTCGGTCCGCGTACACATCCGGGGAGTGCATTGCCGCCGATGCGTTTTGTCGACCTGATTCTGTTGTTTTTGGTGATGACCAGATGGTTGAAGGCCAAGCGTCTGTATGGAGGTTTCTGGTTTTCCTACAGAATCAAAACGTTTAGCATATTTATGCCTTTTCTGGCGTTTGTGGTTCTGGCGTCAACATTCCTGAACGTATTCAACGGACGCAATCCATTAATTGTGCAGGATCTCTACAGCCCCATTGTAATTCTGCGAATGGTCTTGATAGCGGCAATCACGGCATCTTTCAATCTGCAGGAGAAACAAGTGAGGCAGTTTGCCAAAGGTTTTCTGGTCATATCCTCTTTGGTTGCGGCACTTGCACTCGTGCAGAAGTTTCAGCCATATCTGGTGTCAGGAATAATCGAACGATTCTACGCCATAGAATACCAAAGACTCGAGATTTCCACCGCGGGTACAGGGTCAAGAGTGGTGGGGACTTTCGGAAACCCTAATATGTTCAGTTCGTGTCTTGTTTCACTGTCTGCGGGTGCACTGGCCATAGTGATCAACATGAAAGGATTAACGAAATATTTTGCAGTGGGAGTATTCTTTGCTCTGGCTTTTACAATTCTGATTACTACCGGTTCAAGGACAGGGTACCTTTCATTTATAATGATTACCGTGTTTGCTATCCTGTTTTCCCTTCGCGGCAGATCTTTGGTGCCTGCAATTGTGGTGCTGATTTTCATGGTTCTTGCCTTTGTTCTAATACGTGCCAATGTCGACTCGCTTCCGCTGAATCCGAGGATGAAGCAGCTTGTCGGCGGTGACACTTCCCTCAACGACAGCATGGCTGCACGTTATCGCTTGTGGAGGAATAGTATTGCCAAAGCCAAAGAATCACCGCTGTTAGGTGTCGGGGTAGCCAAATCATATTATCAGGTGACCGATAACGGTTATATCATGATGCTGCTTCGTGCGGGTTTGCTGGGACTGTCCATCTATGTTCTTATGCTGCTGAGTCTGATGTGGAAAGGTGTCAGAGGTCTCTATTATGAGACAAACGCGATCAAAAAAACTGTTGTCCTGATTCCTGTTCTGGTGCTGATCAACCACATGATATTCGAGATGACAGCGGACTTCTTCTGGAGTGTTCAGTTGGGGGAACTGTTTGCATTGTTCGCAGGTATGCTTTGCGGAATGGGCGGCCAGGCACTGGTTGATCATAATTATAACCAGCAGCAAAATTATTACGATATGCTCGATGAAGGTGTTCCGGCATAAGGAATCCAATCACCTTGACATGTTCACTATCCTTTTATTCTGAGTCTCGAAGAGGTCCCGCAGGTATATGATGCAGAGTTCAACTCAAGAAGCCAAGAAGCACCTGATAGCCAATGTTCTTACAAACATGTTGTTGGTTTTTGTAAGCGCTGTCATAAATATCTGGCTGACGCCATATTTGATAAATCATCTCGGGCTGAAAGTCTATGGGATGATCCCGCTGGTTATTTCCTTCATCGCTTATTTCAATCTTTTTACCATTTCAATTTCAAGTTCTGTAAGTCGCTATGTCGCCATACACTTTGGCAAGGGACAATTGGACAAAAGCAACACATACTTCAACAGCGCGCTGATCGCCCTCCTGGGGTTCTGCGTGGTATTACTGATTCCGGTGATTGTCCTTTCTTTGTCGTTCTCTGCAATTTTTCGCGTACCTCAAGGTTATGAGAGCGATGCCGGGTGGCTTTTCTTTTACATAATGCTGTCGTCGTTTTTCCTTGCAATCGCGAGTACGTTTCACGTAAGTACGTTTGTGCGTCATCGGTTTGATATCAGCAATGCAGTTACTATAGGGAGCTCACTCCTGAGACTTGGGGTCACGGTTGCTTGTTTCACATATCTGGCGCCTTCTCTCCGGTATTTTGGCTTTGCTTACAGTGTGATGGCTTTTTTCTATCTGCTGTCATTCATTGCATTGACCCGAATTTTGACACCACAAATTAGAATTGACTTTAAGCTGTTCAACTGGAAGGCCCTTTTGGAGATGGGTCGTATGAGCGGTTGGATAGCAGTCAATCAGGTTGGGGCTATTCTGTATCTGAGCGTCAGCTTCATTATTATCAACCTTTTTCTGGGATCGGAGCAGGTTGGGCGATACGGCCCGATCGCGCAACTGGTGGTGCTGTTGATCAGTCTTGGCGCGGCTCTGAGTAACGTTTTTGCACCGATAGCATTCGATTATATTGCCCGTAACCGGACAGATATTCTGGTTCTGCAAATGCGCAGATCCACGAAGTTTCTGGGATTAATGATTGGTTTCGCTATGGGGCTGATTTGTGGGCTGGCAAATCCGATTTTGACACGCTGGCTCGGTCCGTCTTTTGCAGACCTGTCGCCTTTGGTCTGGCTGCTGGTAGGTCCATGGCAGATAAGCATATCGGTCAAGCCGATGTATTCCATGTTCAGGGGATTTGACAAGGTTAAAGTTCCCGGAATCGTAACGTTAATTGGAGGCATTGTAAACGTATGCCTGTCCATTGTTCTTGTGTGCTTTACGGAACTTGGGATATATGGAGTGGCGTTGGCGCTTTTGATCTGTCTGGCAAGTAAAAACTTGTTATTTACGCCAGTCTATGCTGCAGTTATTACCGGCTGCCCCCCAATGACATTTATCAAAGATATCATTCCAGGAATAGTAATGTCTCTGTCTGTCACACTTTGTGGAATAGTGCTGAGTAGAACGTATGATCTTGCGACCATACCTCGCCTTTTGGCGGTGAGTGTTCTGATGTTTCCGGTTTACGGATTGATATCATATTTTGTATTTTTGAAAAGAGATGACAGAATGCTTTTGTGGTCAATCATTTTCCGAAGGAGGTCACTTAGTGAAAGTTGACAGTCCGAACGGCTCGAATGTTCTCGAGAGCATCGTATCCAATGACATATGCATTGGATGTGGTATGTGCGCAGGAATACTGCCGGATGTTCTGAGTATGTATACAGATGAATATGGGGCCTACAAACCGCAGTTGATTGCAGAAACCGATAGAGATTGGGGAGGTTTAAGCCTGCAAGTTTGTCCGTTTGCAGACAATGGTGAGAACGAAGATACAATCGCCGAAAAGCTTTTCGGTTGCAGAGCCGGGATGAACCATAGCTCCGAAACCGGATACTACTCACAATGTTTTGCGGGGCATGTCGCTGATGAGCAGAGCAGGCTTGGATCCACCTCGGGCGGTATTATAACCTGGCTTGCCCGGAAAATGTTGTCGGATGGCATGGTTGATTATGTTGCCTGTGTCGGGCACAGTGATAAGCGGGACAGGCTCTTTGACTTCCGACTGATCAATGATGTCTCTGATCTTAAAGAATGCAGAAAATCCAAGTACTATCCGGTTGAAGTTTCAGAGGTTATCGAGCAGATAAAGAAGACTGAGGGAAAAGTTCTGTTCATTGGCCTGCCTTGTTTCGTCAAGGCCATGCGTTTAGCTATGCAAGCTGATCCCGTGCTCAATGATCGGGTTGTCAACATCATAGGCCTTGTGTGCGGCCACTTGAAGACCAAAAAATATGCCGCCTACCTTTCGAGGAGTTGCGGCGTACACGAAAACGACGTTATTGCCGTAGACTTTCGCAAGAAAGTTGAAGGATGCCCTGCCAGCAAGTATGCGTTTGAAGTTACTTTTGTTGAGAATGGACGGGAGACCAGCCGCCAGATCATGATGGAAGATGTTTTTGCCGGCAGTTGGAGCAACAATCTGTTTATGTTAAAGGCATGTGAGTACTGTGATGATGTTTTTGCCGAAACTGCCGATGTTACCGTGGGAGATGCGTGGCTGGCGAACTATGTCAAAGATTACAGAGGTACGAGCATTGTTGTTTGTCGCGACAGTCGCCTCCTTCAGATACTGGAGGAAGGAAACCGTAGCGGCGATTTACATCTGGACAATCTTACGATTGATGAAGTGATCGCCTCACAAGCAGGCGGTCTTCGACAGCGGCGAACTGGTTTGGAGTACCGACTACACCTGTCGGAAAAAAAGGCCCTCGTGCATCCAGCCAAGAGGGTAAGAGCCAATTCCAAAGCCGGCTCAATGTTCTATCGTCTGCTACAACGATTACGCATAAAGACCAGGACATTAAGCCATGAGGCGTTCCTTGAACAACAATCCTGTCCCGGTCTCGATGTATTTATTCGCAGACTGCAACCGTGGATCAGGGTTGGAGTGATTCTCAACCTCATTCGGCATGGCATGACAGGTTTGAAGAACCGGACTTTGAGAATACTGCGGATTATTTGAAGATTGCAGGTTGGTTGCAGTCATTTTCAAAAGACCTGCAAAATATGGTTGCGACGCGCTCTATAAGAGGTGTTGATGGTAAGCAAAAGGCCACTGTTCATTTTGGCGGGCAACGGTTCGAATTATAACCGCGGATGCGAAGCCATACTTCGTGGGACCGTGCATATTTTGCGCAACTACTTCGATGATCCTCGTTTCTTGGCTGTCAGCTATTTTCCTGATGAGAAGGATTACCAAGAGCAGTGTCGCAAGGAGACTGACGATGCTATTGTGCACTGCAAAATGCACCACGAATGCAGACGGTTCGATCCTCTTTGGTTCCTGTACAGGTTCTTAAAAGTGGTTTCACCCGGAACCATAAAGCATGTCATGTATAAAGACCTTAAGCCGCATCTTGATGAAGCCAAAGCCGTTCTGGCTCTTGGTGGTGACAACTACTCGATAGATTTTGGGCATTTACCTAAAAAGTGTACTGACCTTGACGACCTGGTCCTGGCCAGATCAAGGCCTATGATGATATGGGGCGCATCGGTGGGACCATTCAGTAAGATGCCCGAATATGAAAAGTATATGAAGGATCACCTGAGCAGGATACAGATTTTTGCCCGGGAGCCGCTGACTGTCAAGTATCTGACTGAATTGGGATTAGGCGAGAATGTACACAGGGTCGGTGATCCGGCCTTTTTGATGGAGCCGGTCAGGCCTGTGATTGATGGTGAAGAATTTGAGGTTGAGGAGGGTTCGATTGCGCTGAATCTGAGTCCTCTGATAACTCGATTTGTGACTGGCGGCGATTTGGCGCAGTGGATCTCGCTTGCGGCGGAGATCGTAAAAACCGTATCGAAAGAAACAGACCGCAGAATCTACCTGGTGCCTCACGTTTTTGGTTCACCCGGCAACAACGACTACATGTTCCTGGAAAAAGTCCTTGCCGAGATACCCAATCATGGAGACCGTATAATCCTGATTCCGCCGGTGTTTAACGCTCCTGAATTGAAGTGGATTATTAGTCGGATGTCACTGTTTGCCGGCGCTCGTATGCATGCTACAATTGCATCCTGGTCCTCGCATGTCCCGACTCTGAGTTTCTCCTACAGCATGAAGTCCAGAGGCCTCAATGAGGATATCTACGGTCATGTGGATTACTGTATGAGCCCGAACGATCTAAAGCCCCGCATTATTACCGACAGAATTGTTTCACTGCTGAAAGAGGCTAAGGGCGTGCGCAGGCATCTGGAAGAACGAATACCGGAAGTTCAGAAAATGGCTATGGGTGCAGGTGAGATACTTCGCGGGATACTCCAAAAGGATGCAGATTAGGCATAAATTATTAGGGGAAACGACGAGGATTTCAATGATACAATCGCTGGGGATGTTTTAGTTACGAGGAATATCTGATGACTACCAACAAAGATTTCAGCAAGCTGAAAACAGCCGTAATGTCTCTTGGCGACGTCACGCTAATTACACGTTTTCACAGAAATGTCGAGACTCTCAAGGAGATGGGGTTAGGTGTTCGATGTTTTTCAATCAACCCGAGAGGACTTGATAATATCAAGAGATATGAAGGCGTGATTATTGACGGATTCACCCGAAGATTCCGCGGTCGTCTGTTTGCGCCTTTAAGACAATTTGAGATCACGCTGCGTTTTTTCATGGCGGTATTGTGTTACAGGCCTGATGTTCTTTATGCCCATAATCTGCCTGCGCTGCTGGTAGCATGGCTGGTTCGTCTTAGCAGCGGAAAGTGGAAAGCGGTTATAATATATGATGCGATGGAACTCGAAAGTAAACGAGTGTCAAATATCAAATCGTTCATTCCTTTTCTGCCACGCGATTTTCAAAGAATTCAGATGGAACGGTTCCTGGTAAAACGAGCCGACCTTGTTACATCCGCAGACTTCGCCCGCAGCAGGGAGATGTCCGAGATACTCAAACGAGACGACATATTGACATGTCGAAATGTTCCAATGCTTAAGGATATACCCAGGGGCAGACTCTTCCATGAAAACCTTGCCCTTGATGACGATGCCTTTATTTTTCTTTACCAGGGAGCCATGATAAAAGGCAGAGGACTCGAACAGGGAATAAGAAGCCTCAAGTCATTACCAGAGAAGATAGTTTTTGTGATTGTCGGAATGGGGACAACTGCATATCTGGATGTGCTGAGACAACTGGCCGAATCCGAAGGCGTATCCGAGAGACTCTTCCTTCTGCCGCCTGTTCCAAGCGAGCAACTTTTGAAGTGGACTGCATCGGCAGACGTTGTCCACTCGCTGATAGAGAATGTATGTCTTAGCTATTATCTGGCTGCGCCCAACAAGTTCTATGAAGCCGCTATGGCTGGTGTTCCCGTGATAGCAAGCCGATTTCCCGAGATGGAGTCAGTGCTGGAACGTTATCCGTACGGTGTTCTGGTTAATCCTGAAGTGGTCGATGAGATATCGAAAGCTCTTCTATTGCTCTACGAAGATCCTGCTGCTCGAAGCCGGTATCGCAAGATTGGGCTTGAGGCATCGAGAAGCGAATTGAACTGGGAGCAAGAGAGCGAGAAACTCAAACAGCGGATAGCCGAAGCAACAGCAAGACTGTTTTGATGTCGCCGCTTTTCCGGCAGTAATAAGAGTTGGAATACGCTATGAGAGTACTGATAATCTGGGCTGAGAATATCAACCGTTTCACGGGTGGTGCAATGCACCTGATGGGCTGGCAGCACGGGATGAAATCTATCGGTCATGAAGTAAAGGTGATTGCGCCCAGCTACGCCGGAGGGCGCAGCAGTTTTATTGAAGATGTCAAGTACATTCGTCTTCCTCGTCGCTGTTTCCTGAGTTTCTTTTTGCTGCAGGCGTGCACCGTTCTTTTTCTGCCGTGGTGGCTCTTTCGCTATCGCCCCGAAACAGTGTTTGTACGGACATGCTTTCTTGCGTTTCTGATGTATCCCGTTTGCAGGTTGGCTTCGGTTCCGTTGATTCTGGAAGGCGGCTCGGGGCCGGTTGATGAGGAAATAGACATGCGAGGTGAGGCGGGCCCAATTAGCCGTTTGGTAAAATTCCTCGGCACCTTGAACAACCGGTTTGTCAGCGCTATTGTCTGTGTTACGGAGGGTACGCGGGATGAATTGATCAAAAGAGGCGCCCGCAGTGAGACGACTTTTGTTGTTCACAATGCGGCTATGGTCGACATAATGCGTCCTATGGACCAGATGAAGGCAAGGTCCCGCCTTGGAATGCCAAAGAACGGGTACGTAGTCGGGTTTGCAGGGTCGCTTGTTCCGTGGCAGGGGCTGGGCCTGCTTGTCGAGGCGGCTGCCGAGATAGCCGGCAAGGCCGACAGGAGTGTGCATTTCGTACTGGTCGGTGACGGTCAGTGTCGCGAGGCGATTGCCGAGAAGGTATCCCGGCTCGGGCTGGACGATAATTTTCTGTTCCTTGCTCCGATGCCTTTCGAGGATATTGCAGTTTTTAACAATGCATGCGATATTATCGTAATTCCGATTTTCGATGAGCGTAAGCTTCGTTATGGGCTTGATCCTCTAAAGTTCTGGGACGCCATCTCCGTCGGAGTTCCCGTTCTCATGTCCCAGGGCTGTAAACTGGAGAGCGTCCTTGCGGAGTTGTCTTTACCCGGAACATTCCGGCCTGGCGACAGCGGACATCTTGGCGAGGTGATACTTGACGTGCTGTCTGAGACAGAGTTCTATAAGGGCAGACGCAATGAAGTGCACGAAATGGTGCGTGAGAAATACAGTTGGAATCATATTGCCGCGCAGCTGATAGATATCTCAACTAAATTACGGATGGACGCGGCATGACAAAGAAATCGCTTCGAGTTTTGCAGGTTGCCAACAGAGCGGGCCCCCTATACGTTTTTATGATCCCCCTCTGCAGGGAGTTGGAGCGGTTGGGCGCCCAGGTTGAACTTGCCTGTATGCCGGGCGAGGCTTCATGGCAACCTCTGTTGGAGTGTGGCTTGAAGGTTAACGCCCTGCCTCTCGGACGTTGGGGCAGACCATCCACATGGTGGAAGGTTTACCGGGAGATTCGCTTGCTCGTGCGCAAGAACCATTATGACCTGATGATCGTGCATACTCCGGCCATGAGTTGGGTCGCACGTCCGGCCGCTCGCAAACTGGTGCCGGCGACTATATACTTTTCCCACGGTCTTCCTTTTGCGCCTGAGCAGAGCAGATTTATTCACAACATGTATCGTTTTGTCGAAAGGTTCATGGCAAGGTACACGCATGGATTGATTGTGATGAACAGCGATGATGTGGCGGCCTGCAAAAGAAATAAACTGACTCGCGACGGTCGAAACTGTCGGTATGTTCCCGGGGTGGGTGTGAACGTTGACCTTTACGATTGCAAAGGCGAGCGTGAATCGTCAGATGAGTTGGCCGAAGAACTCGGATTGCGTCCGGACAAGCCAATGGTCCTTTACCTTGGAAGATTCATTCGGTCCAAAAGGCCGGCCGATGTTCTCGAGATTGCTCGACGAGTTGGCGACAAGGCCGATTTTGTGATGGCGGGGGAGGGGCCTTTGTGGAGTAAAATCAAGGTCCAAGCAGGCTTGATCGGGCCGCACGTAAAGGTGATCGAGTTTACACGGAAAGCTGCTGAACTTATATGCCGGTGCAGCGTGGTTGTCTTGCCCAGCATGTTTCGTGAAGGCCTGCCGCGAATTCTCCTTGAAACTTATGCGGCAGGTAAAGTAGCCGTCGCCTATAACATACGAGGAGTGCGTGATGTGATCGAGAATGGCAAAACAGGGATTCTCGTCAGGCCGGGTGACGTTGACGGATTCTGCCAAGCAGTAGATGATTTGCTTGACGATGATAAGCTGAGAAAGAGAATGGGGCAACTTGGACATAAACGAGTAAGAGACAAATTTTCAATAGAGGCCTCATTGTGTTCGATTATGGAGGCCATTAACCAGGTGGTTGGGGGCAAAACGATATAGCCGAGGATGGGAAAGCCGGTGTGTCATAGCCATATAATGGGCATAAAGAAGTGCAGAGGCTTGATAAGATCAAATGCTGCGAAGGTTTCAATTTGCATGCTTTTCTTATCGATTTCAACAGTTGCGGGGAAACTGCTAAGCAATGTATCCCGAAAGGATATTGAAGAACATCGTCAACAATTGATGAAATCACCGTTATTTGTTAGTTAGAATCTATGAGTCCATCGGATAAACCAAAAGCAGCCATATTCAGCCTTGGTGAATGCACGTATGTTACCAGGTTCCATAGAAATGTTGAAACGCTGAAAGAGTTGGGCTTGCAGGTCTGCTGCTTTTCCTTAAAGCCAAGAAATATAAGTGATACAAAGCCTTTCGAAGGAGTACTTATTGATGGGTGGACTCGGCGATTCCGGCACAAGGTGTTTGGGCCATTGAGGTGTTTTGAAGTATTTCTCAGATTTCTTTTTGCCATAATCAAATGCAACCCGGACGTTCTCTACGCACATAATGTGCCTGGGTTAGTCATTGGCTGGATAACAGCCTGTTTGCTGGGAAGAAAAAAAAGGATTCTGATCTATGACGCCATGGAGTTGGAATGCGGGAGAGCTCCCGGAGTTTATTCTTTGCTGCCTTTTCTGTCTCGGAACTCCCTAATACTGTCCCTTGAAAAATTCCTGGTAAAGAGAGCCGATCTGGTGACCAGTGCAGATTATGCAAGAACTGAGCAGATGAAGAAAAAACTGGGAAGAGACGATATTCTCACATGTAGAAATGTTCCTGTTTTCAGGGAAGTTAACCAATCGACATTTCTTCAGGAAGAACTCAGTTTACAAAAAGGTATATTCATTTTCTTATACCAAGGAATAATTAGTATTGGTCGGGGCATCGAAGTGGCAATTAAAAGCCTTAAGGGCTTGCCTGATGAAATTATCTTTGTCATTATGGGGATGGGTACTGATCATTACAAGAATTCGTTAAGACAGCTTTCTGAATCGGAAGGACTGTCAAAGAGAGTGTTCTTGTTGCCGCCTGTGCCTAGCGACGAGTTGCTGGACTGGACTGCCTCGGCAGATGTCATCCATTCTTTGATTGAAAATGTTTGCCTGAGTTACTATCTCGCTGCTCCCAATAAACTCTATGAGGCGGCAATGGCGGGCATTCCTGTTATAGCAAGCCGTTTCCCGGAAATGGAAGCGGTATTAACGAGACATCCCTACGGGTGCCTTGTGAACCCCGAGTCGACTCAGAAAATTGCAAACGCTTTATTGTATCTTTACGAAAATCCTTCTGTACGAGAAGAATTTGGACAGATGGCTTTGAAGGCTTCGCAAGAAGAACTCAATTGGGAAATGGAAAGCCAGGAACTAAAGGGACGTATATCTTCCCTTGTTAAAGAAAAAGTGTTGGTTGGTTGAAAGATAATTATTTCCAGGAGATGCATAGACGTATGAAACAGAATAAAATGATATATCTAATCTGCTCCTGCTGCGTAGTCATGAGTCTGCTGGCAGTTTCTTTGCTTCTCTGTTCAAATGAAAACGTGTACAGCAAAAATACTTCTCTTGTTGAAGGCTTTAGAGGTATTCCGATTTGTGAGCCTGCGATCCCAGAGAATTTGAAAGAACAATCAGAAGTAAAACTCAGTAAATTTCTTGAGTTTTTCAAAGCACCTGAAAAACAGTTCATGCCTTTGGGTCTTTATGCCATGAAATATGACATGAGAAATGTAGAGAAGCTCAAATCATTTAGACGTCAAGGAATTGTCTTATTTCACAAGTATCATAGTGAACAAAGCGTTGCGAGTGCTCGGCTGGATTTAGAAGCGGCCCAAAAAGCAGGTGCTCCTGTTTTGCAGAACCTTCCGAGTAAATACTTCAAGACAAGGAATGAAGCCTATAGGCGATCGCACATTAAGGCCTTGGCGGATAACAGACAGATAATCGCATGGTATCTACCGGAAGAGACTAAGTGGAAGGATTTGGATAATCTCAAAAAGCTTTCGGACATGGTTCGTGATATTGATAAGGAGGGTCGTCCAACTCTAACATATTCGCGACATGAACCGGATGCATATCTGAGCCGAGTGGGAGGAATTGTCGATGCTGTTATTTTCGGTTATTATCCGGGCTATTACACAGGAGGAATTCGGATTAATATCAAGAAAAGGATGGATAAGGCGTACCGTAGCGGTGTTCCGATTGTTATTGCGGCACTTGAAGCGTTCAAGACGAAACGAGGATGGACGCGTCCCGAGCATATTCGCTTTGATGCATATCTAGCTTTGATTAGCGGCGCGAAAGGGATAATGTGGTATAACTATGACCAGGCAAAACAAAGGCCGAAATTGTTAGAAGCTATTCTTAAAACGTCTAATGAGCTCAATGGGCCGGAAAGCATTGGAGAGGTTCTGTTACTGGGGGAAGAGCCGGATCATATCAAGTGTGGAGTTCGTTTAATTGTTGGAAGAGTTATAGATCAAGCCAGGTATGAGAGCATGATTCAGTGGACAGCACGGGAATATAAAGGTTTTTTGTATGTCTTTGTCGCAAATGCATTAGAGGGAAATGGTATCGTCGATGGCAGCGAAAAGTCTTGCCAGGTTAAGTTTGGGCCGATTGTAAACACATCATCGGAAATTCGTGTTATTGGGGAAGAACGCACAATACAAATATCTGACAGCCATTTCGTTGACATATTGCCCTCCCTGGGAGTAAATGTATATAAAATTGACTGCAGCCAGTGAGATATAAAGATCAGGCTTCCATAATGAAAAAAGTTATTAACGTCCCAAAGGTTGCAGGTGCTGGTAGGTATACCTCGCACCGAAAAAATCTTCCTTTTTTGCGGCTACGCTATGATGAATTAGGAATTACGAATTACGAATTAGGAATTGAGGAATCGCTTTCCGTCTTCGCTAAAGCTACGCCGCGACAGGCAGCGATGCTATTTTATGGTTTTTTCTTTTTGCCTTTGGGCTGTTCATACGGTGTAAGCAAGGGAGTGAAGTTCGGCGAATGCGGGAAGCTTAGTTGAGAAAGGGCCAACCATCCACCAGAGGTGGATGCCACCCAATTGGTTGTTTGGGCAAAAAGAAAAATCCTACGCCGGAAAAAAGAGTGTTTTTCTACTTTTGCAAAAGACAAACCGTTTAAGTGTTTGGCTGAAACCTTGAAAGGGGCCATTGATAATCTGCCTACAACTTTTGGTACGATACCAAAAAGTTGGCCACATGAGCACGGTACATCCTCAAAATGATGTTCGTGTTTTTCACAGGGAGTGAAAAAGGCGTATCGGCAAACGGATGTAGAGTCACATGGTTTTCGAGGTGGATGAACTAATTGATCCCATGCGTGTGATTGAGGGGGCTTCGGTGAGGTATCTGTTGTGGGGAGTGAAGCATTTTA
>SDBS01001168.1_pt1 | contig 26858 bp, 22 predicted proteins | sample 2277091 | NCBI WGS metagenome assembly SDBS01 (sample SAMN10404972, study PRJNA504765) | marine sediment metagenome | isolation source: marine sediment core GS10_PC15, 163 cmbsf | place: Arctic Ocean: Southern Knipovich Ridge | collected 2010
CTTTAAAGCCTACATATACTAATGTCTTACCCCTCTAAAGTCAATAGAATGTGCGCACTCTTGTCAGAAATGAAGGGGGTGCCTTTCCGTCCTCCGCGACGCACCTCCGTCCTCGCTTCACCCTTGACCCCTAGAATCCTTATGATCTTGATGATCCTTTGCATAAACTGCATCAACTAATGTCTGATGAAGCCTGACCCAGACATTTATAAAGAAACAATCTCGGCCGTTTTTTCTACCGGATCAAGGAGAGCCACGGTCTGTTTTCCGGTCACCCATCCTCCCGTCTCACCGGGATTGACAAGGAGTGTGTTTCCCTGGAAACGGACTTCGGGCCTGTGTGTATGGCCAAAAATAAGAACGTCCAGGTCGTGCTGCTTCAGAAAAGAATTCAGGGGAAAATCCAGATGTGTCAATAAAAAGTGCGTCCCATTCCAGTCAAACACGAGGGGCGCTTCTTGTATGTCCCCAAAATGCTGAACAGCCCTTGCCAGACCCTTTTTTTCCCCATCGCAGTTGCCAAGAACCGCCTTGACGGGACAAGTGAGATTGGCCAGCTCCAAAGCCGCAAAAGGCGCCACAAAATCTCCCGCATGGATCACCAGCTCGCAGTCCATGCTGTTGAATAAACGGACGGCCTGTTTTATGGCATCACGGTTGTCATGTGAGTCCGACATTATTCCAATCATTCTCCCCCCCCGTGTTATTCATAAAAACTGCCTCCATCTTCATTTCTCTCTAATGATATCAACTTTATAGCATGATTTTAGCAAGATCTCGAACATTACTTTGTTTGTTGGCTAGTTCATAATTAATGTCGGACCCCTTCTTCTCCTGCTTCTCTCCATTTCTCTCCATTTCATTGAAAAATCGGGAGGGGTATATTATACTAACCATTCCATTTTGGAACTTATATGCTTATAAAAAAACAACTAACGGAATTTTAATGAAAAAAAATGTCATCATCATGGGCGCCGCAGGCAGGGACTTTCACAACTTCAACACCTTCTTTAGAGACAATGAACACTATCAGGTCGTTGCGTTTACGGCCACACAAATCCCGGACATAGAGGGCCGGAAATATCCTGTCGAACTAGCAGGCCGGTTGTACCCGGAGGGAATCCCTATTTTCTCTGAAGACGACCTGGCCAAGTTGATCAAATCCATGGACGTCACAGAAGTCTTTTTTTCCTACAGCGACACATCCAATGACTATGTCATGCACAAGTCCGCCGATGTGATGGCCGCCGGAGCCAGCTTCACGCTCCTTGGCCCCAGAGAGACGATGATCGCCAGCCAAAAGCCTCTGATCTCCGTCTGTGCCGTGCGCACGGGAGTCGGCAAAAGCCAGACCAGCCGGAAGATCGCCCTGATGCTCAAAGACAAAGGCCACAGGGTTGTGGTCATCCGGCATCCCATGCCCTATGGAGATCTGGTCAAACAAAAAGTCCAGCGCTTCGCCGAATACGACGACATGATCAAACACGAGTGCACTATCGAAGAGATGGAGGAGTACGAACCCCACATCAGCAACGGCATCATCGTCTATGCCGGTGTGGACTACGGCGCCATCCTAGAAGAGGCGGAAAAAGAAGCCGATATCATCCTCTGGGACGGAGGAAACAACGACTACCCTTTTTACAGGGCAGATTTGGAAATAGTCCTCATCGACCCCCACCGCCCGGGACACGAGCTGCAGTATTATCCGGGTGAAGTGAATTTCAAAAGAGCTCAGGTCCTCATCATCAACAAGATGGATACCGCAGAGCAGGGCAACATCGACCGCGTTGTCGAAAATATCAAGAAGTACAATCCTGAAGCCACAATCGTCCGGGCCAACTCCCCCATCACTGTCGATAGGGACGGCAAAGACATCGAGGGAAAGACCGTCCTGGTCGTCGAGGATGGACCAACTCTGACACACGGAGGCATGGCTTTTGGAGCAGGAATTGTGGCGGCCAACAAATATGGTGCCGGCCACATCGTCGATCCACGCCCCTATGCCTCAGGCAGCATCAAAAAGACTTTCGAAAAATACACGCACCTCGACCGCGTCCTCCCGGCCATGGGATATGGACAAGAACAGATTGCGGAACTGACCGAAACCATCAACCGCACCGAATGTGACCTCGTTATCGGAGCGACCCCTATCGATTTGGGCCGCCTGATCCAAACTAACAAGAGAATTCTCCGCGTCTCATACAATCTGGAAGAGATTGGTTCTCCTGACCTTAAGGAGATCCTCAAGGATTTCTGATGAAACGCAAGACCGCCCTCATTGCTTTTGGAGGAAATGCACTCCTTCCCAAACCCAAGGAAGGACTCCAGAGCGTGCAGATCAAACTTGCCGAAAAGGCCGCCCAATTGATGATCCATATCGTGCAGAAGGGATATGACATCATCATTGTTCACGGCAATGGCCCGCAAGTCGGAAATCTGCTCATCCAGATGGAGGAATCCATCAATAAGGTTCCCCCTTTCTCTCTCGATATCTGCGATGCGATGACCGAGGGAAGCATAGGGTATATACTGGAGAAAGCCATCATCAACGAACTCCGTAAAAAGTCGGTGGATAAGGAGGTGGCCACTCTGATAACCCAGGTTGTTGTGGATAAGGAAGATCCGGCCTTCGATGCCCCGTCAAAACCCGTCGGCCCGTTCTACTCGGAATACCGGGCCAAGATGCTCATGCGGGAGAAAAAATGGGTCATGGTGGAAGATGCCGGACGGGGTTTCCGGAAAGTCGTGCCATCCCCCAGGCCGATCGACGTGGTACCCAAACATGTGATGAACGATCTCGTCCGCTCGGGAAAGATCGTCATCGCCGCCGGAGGAGGGGGCATTCCGGTCATCATCAACGGCCGCGGGCTTTTCCAGGGAGTGGAAGCGGTGATCGATAAGGACCACACCTCCAGCCTCATCGCCAGAGAGACCCGCACCGATCTCTTCATCATCCTGACCAATGTTCCCCAGGTGTATCTGAATTTCGGCACGCCGAGGGAAAAGCCCATCCTGGAGATGACGGTGGACGAGGCCAAAGAACATCTGGCCAAGAAGATGTTTCCTCCGGGATCCATGGGTCCAAAAATAGAAGCCGCCGTCGACTACATCGCCGGGGGCGGAAAAGAAGTCCTGATCACCTCCGCCAGCCACTTGAAGGCGGCCATGATAAACCGGTCAGGCACACGGATAACAGGTCCGAACTAGGAGTAAGAAATGGATAACTTTCTTTCAATTCATGATTTGAGCATTTACGAATTCCATGAACTATTAGACCTCTCTATACAAGTTAAAGCTCAACCACAGAGCTACAGAGAAAAGCTTAAAGATAAGGTTCTAGCTATGATCTTCGAAAAGCCGTCACTTCGGACTCGGATGACCTTTCAAGTCGGGATGCTCCAGCTGGGTGGTCAGGCCGTCTACCTCGGACCCCATGATATCCAGATGGGCCAGCGAGAAAGCACATACGACATAGGAAAAAACCTCGAACGTTGGATCGATATAATCATGATCCGCACATTCGATCATCAGATCGCTGTGGACCTGGCCAAATACACAAGCACTCCGGTCATCAATGCCTTGACCGATTCCCTGCATCCCTGTCAGGGGATGGCTGACTTTCTGACCATCAAGGAAAAGCATCACGATCTGACCGACCTTTGCCTCGCCTACGTCGGAGACGGGAACAATGTCTGTCACAGCCTGCTCTTTGCGGCGGCCAAAGCGGGATCTCAGCTGAGAGTGGCCACTCCGCCAGGATACGAACCCGATCCCAACATCGTCAAACAGGCCGAGGAGGACGGAAAGGACACGGGTTTCAGCATCGAGGTCTCTAATGATCCGGCCGAGGCGGTCCAGGACGCCCATGCCGTCTATACCGACACCTGGACATCGATGGGACAGGAAGCCGAAAAAAAAGAGCGAGTCCGGATCTTTGCGCCCTTCCAAGTCAACAGGGATCTAATGGCCAAGGCCCATCCCCAAGCGATATTCATGCACTGTCTCCCTGCACACCGAGGCGAAGAGGTCACAGATGAAGTTATCGACTCGCCTCAATCGGTTGTTTTCGATCAGGCCGAAAACAGGCTTCATTTTCAAAAAGCCATTATGTTATTATTAATGGGGATAAAAAAATAGAGATGGACCAAGAAAACGAAATAACACACATTGCCAACGATGATCTTTCCTTTTTGGAAAAGGAGCTGGCTAAGACCAAGGCTCCTGTCAAACAGGAAGAACTGGTCACAAAGACCGCCTTCAAAAAGACAGCCGGCCAGCGCTGCCTCGAAGCCAAAGAATACAATCCCGATTGTATGTTTGAAGTCGGCGACCTCGTGCACAAGAAATATGATGAACCGCTGACTGTAAGCTCTAAAGGCGCTGAACATTTCAAGGGTTCGGTGGTGCTCAAGGTAGTCAACAAGTTTGCGCTTCCTGATTTCAACTGTGATATGCTGGAAGTCGCTTACACCGGCGGGGGTATATTCCGGAAGCATATCGACTACATGAAAAAAACCCGTACGCAGGTTCTCCTTCCGTGCAACTGCGACGGAAAGGCCCGTTCTCCAGAAATTCTGCAGAAAGAGGACGATCCTCGGTTAAACGAACTTCCCATGACGGATAAAGACCTGAAAAAACTGGAGAAAAATCTCAAATCGGCCCTTACGAAATCCGATAAATTTTTCAACTGGAATGACTTCTGGCAGCTGGAGGCCAACCGGATCCGTATCACAGAAAAAGAGATTAAAAAAATTGAAAAAAAATTTGTGGAGACACCCCTTTCCACGGCCACAACAGATTTAGTCCCCCATCTCTTCGATATCGACAAAAACAATGAGCTGTTTGCCATTCACTGCCTCAGCCTCAATTTCATTCTGGAAAAGAACTACAAGAAAAAATTCGTCTATGTTTCTCCGGAAGAATGGGGAAAATGGTTCTCGAAGGAGACTCTCGATTCGTTTTTGACCAATCTTCCCATCACAAAATCCAAGGCCAAGGTTCCAAGCCTGGATGAAACTAAACATGCATCCCTCTCTCCTGCCCCGGAAATGCCCTTAAAAGTCTATTTGACATGGAGAGAAGTTCTTTCAGGCTGCATCAAAATCCCCAAGAGCATGAACAGGCATTTTTTACAGTCCAGAGAATACATCTTTACGGATACAGACGACAGCAGGGACTATATCGTCTACTACTTTCCCTCATCCAATATCTTTTACGGACTGCAGGAATTCTACGAAAAAAATAATGTTCCCCAGGGGGCCAGTCTCACAATCGAGAAAAAAAACGTCACGTCGTGCCATTTCAGCCTGAAAAAGTCAAAAAAGAAGCTCGAGGTACCCCGCCTCACGTATGATCCTATAAAGGATGAGATCAAAAACACCGGGGAGGAGGCATTCACTTTTTCCCTTCCCAACAAGATCATCTTTTTAGAACGTGAAACGCTGACCACACTCTTGACTCTTTACAGCCAGCGGAAAAATGTTGACCTTAAAGACCTTCTCCTCCTCATCTTTAAAAATTTTGGATTGGAGGGGGAGGCCCTCACCATCCACTATCAACGCGCTTTCCATCTTGTCGATTTTATCAAACGCACATCCATCGAAGATGTGGAGAATGTTCTTCTCAACTCTCCCGAGTTTACGCAATCGGAAAAGAGCAAAGGAATTTTTCTCTATCAGCTGGAAGTAGAACCCCTTGAGGAGCTCGGGTTGGAAGAACCGGTGGAAAAGCCGATGGACGCAAAGATCGCCGCCATGGTCGAAGAAATAGAGGGCGATATTCTCCCTGAAATTGGGACTGTCGGTGAGGTCGCCATCCCCGAAGGCCTTGAAGTCGTCGAAATTATCGAGCCCGAAAAACCGGTGCCCGTCAAAGCCCCTGTAAAAAAGGCTGTAGTTAAAGAACCTCCCGCCAAGCCCGCCCAACTTCCGCGCCGCAAAAAAGACATCGGCATTGTTCCCCCCGAAGAAAAAATGCCACAGGTACCGTCTAAAAAAGATAAAGCACCCAAGAAGAAAAAGGACCGGATGAAGGAAGAACAAGAAAGAACTCCACGGCACAAACGCGGGGAAAAACGCTTCATCGAAGAACGGATCGAAATGGAGGAATCGGAACACGAAGCCCTGATCGCCCGGAAAGCGGAAGAAACGGAACCGGAAAGCTTCATCCTTCCTGACAAACCCAAAAAAGACGAATTAAAAGATAAGGCCAAGAAGGAAGAAATTAAGGAGTATGTCTCCGAAACACCGACATCTTCTCTCTTTGCCGACAAACTCAAGTCAGCCCTGGGCAAAACACCGGCAAAATCACCTGACAAAAGGAAAAAACCTAAAAAAAGAAGGAAACAAGCCTAAGACCGAAGAGTCGGTCGCCCGAATGAGCACTTGGAAAAAAACCGCTGATGTCGCCATCCTCGGAGGCGGCATCCTCGGTGTCAGCACCGCCTTTTTCCTTGCACGCCACAAGCCGTTCCGGGTCGTGCTGCTTGAAAAAGATGGGCTCGCCCAGGCCACGACAGGGTTGAGTGTCGGAGGCATTCGGCAGCAGTTTTCTCATCCATCAAATATTCTCCTCTCCCAAAACACGCTCGCTTTTTTTGATTTTTTCCAGAAGGAATACGGCATCCCTCTTTCCTTCCACAAGGTGGGATATCTCTTTCTCGCCCAAAAAGAGGACACCTGGAGGGATTTTCTCTCGAGTATCCGGACCCAGAAGCGATACAATGTCCCGGTGGAGGCCCTTCTTCCTGACGAAATCCAGCGGCGGTGGCCCTATCTGAATGTCGCGGATCTCAAAGGAGGCACATTCTGCCCGGAGGACGGCTATGCCGATCCCTACGAAGTAACGATGGCCATGGCAAAAATCGCACGGCAGAAGGGAGTAAATATCTTTGAACAGACGGAAGTGACGGGAGTTCTTGTGGATCGGGGAAAGGTGAGCGGCATACAAACAAGCAGGGGTGATCTTTCCGTTCCCATCCTTGTCAATGCAGCCGGGCCGTGGAGCGGGAACATTGGGCGGATGGCCGGGCTAAATTATCCGGTTTTTCCTTACAGGCGCCAGGTGTTTGTAACCAAGGCGTTTCAAGGGCTGGCTAAACCCATCCCCTTTGTTTTGGATTTTGATTCCCTCTTTTATTTTCGGGAGGAGGGACCGGCCATCCTAATGGGCAAAAGTGATCCGAGGGAACCTTCAAGCTTCAATGTCCATGTGGATAGGGGGTTTATGGAAACTGTCATAGAAGCGGCATGCCACAGAGTCCCCGTTCTCGGCAGCGCGGAAATCGCAAAGGGCTGGGGAGGGCTGTACACCATTACGCCGGATGAAAATCCGATCATCGGAGCCGACCCCAACATCGAAGGATTCTACAACGCCATCGGATTTTCCGGGCATGGATTCCAGCACGGCCCCGCTGTTGGACAGATCCTCTCCGACCTCATCGTACACGGTTCTACAGCTATGGATCTGACCCCATTCTTTTCAGAGCGATTCACTCAAGGACCACTTCAGGGGGAAAAACGTGTTGTATAAGGAGGACCATACTTTTGAAAATAAAAATCCTTAATCAAGAAAACGTCAAGCAGGCCGTCACTATCAAGGAGGCCATATCGGCTGTTAAGGACGCCTTTATCCAGCTTTCCGCCCAGGAAGCAGTTGTGCCGATGCGTAGCCAGATCCCGGTGGCCAAAGACAAAGGGATCTCTCTCTTTATGCCGGCCTATCTGGAAAAAAGCCATTCTCTCGGGGCCAAAATCGTCTCTGTGTTTCCGGACAATCCCTCAAAAAACCTGCCTACCATTTTTGCTGTAGTTGTCGTTCTGGATGCCGATACCGGCCGTCCCCAGGCCATCCTGGACGGCACCTTTTTGACGGCGCTGCGCACAGGGGCTGCATCGGGTGTGGCGACAGATCTACTGGCGAGAAGAGACGCCTCAACAGCCGCTGTCTTTGGCGCGGGGATACAGGGCCGGACCCAAATGGAGGCTGTGTGCACAGTCAGATCCATAGATAAAATTTGGATCTATGACCCCCATGCCTCTGCGGCGGACGCATATGTCCGAGAATTAAAAGAGAAAGGCGCCCCTTTTCCGCAGGACATATCCGCCGCTTCCTCCCCGGAACAGGCGGCGGCCCAAGCGGATATTATCTGTACGGCCACAACCTCTTCCGTTCCTGTTTTTGACGATACCCATATCAAACCGGGCGTTCACATCAATGGCGTCGGCTCCTACACTCCTGAAATGCAGGAGATTCCTGCAGCCACCGTTGTGCGGGCCAAGGTGTTTGTAGATTCTGTCTCCGCCAGCTGGGAGGAGGCCGGAGATCTGATTATTCCCCTTCAAAAAGGGCTCATCGACAAGGCCCATGTCCGCGGAGAGATCGGAGAGCTGGCGTTGGGACAAATTGCGGGAAGGGACAGTGAGGAGGACATCACGTTCTTTAAAACCGTGGGCGTGGCTGTGCAGGATATCTCTGTGGCACAAATCATTCTCCACGCGGCCGAAAACCTCGGATTAGGTTTAGATGTCGACTTATAAGAAGGAGGCGTATAATGACTCAAACGTGGGAACCTCCCTCAGACTGGTTGCGTATCACGACCATTGATGCCCACACCGCCGGTGAATCCCTGTGTAAAGGCGGAGGATTTAGGTTTCCTCTACAGGACAATATTTGTCGGCCCCCCTCACGACAAGGCTCATCGATCCCAAGGACCCCCTGCGCTAGAGGATTTCGCGGGTGGGGCCTCTGCGGCGGGTGACTTTCATCTGGTCGAGAAGCTCGAGGAGAGGAATGGCGTACTTTCGGGAGAGGCCTGTCATCTCTTTGAATTGGCCCACACTCAGCTCTTTTTCCTGTAGGTTCCGGATTTTGGCCACCAGCTCCTCCAGCCACTGATAATGAAGAATGAATCCATCTTCCCCCTGGACAATCTTTCTTCTTTCTGCAAGAAGAGAGAGGAGGGTTTGCAGCCGGCGGGCGGAAAGCTTGAAGCGTCTCTGCAGGTCTTCCATAGAGACGGAATGAAGCTTCCCCTCAAGGCACATCTCTTCCAGCCTGTTGAGAAGGCCTTCCTCCTCCTGCGTCAGAGCCAGTTCATAATCGACCACCGACAATCGTTTTTCGACCTCTTTAATCTGTCTCTCACGGATGAGATGTTTTAATGCAAGAAACCAGATCCGATCGGGAAGATTAAACTTTTGTCTCACTTCATTTAACGGGACTCCCAACTCATCCGAATGGGTCTCGTGATGGCGCCGTATAAACATAGTGATTTTTTCTTTGAGAAACTCAAAACTCACCTGCGAAAGCAACAACAGCGGAGAAAAGGAGAGAATCCGGATCTGTCCTTCAGCTTCCAGCTTCTGGCAGAGAGGAAGCAGCGTCTTCCTTGTGATAGGAGCAAACTCCAGGATCTCTTTTTCCCTCAATCCCATAATTCCCTTTTCCCTGGCGAGAACGGCTAACATTTCGGTCTTATCACCCCTGAGTTGGGGAAGGAGTTTTGTCCTCCTTTTCGCCTCCTTCCCTGTCGGTTTTTGGGCGTCGGGATAGAGGACTTTGCCTGAGCCCAACACCTTCTCCGATCCCGGACTCAGGACATCAAAGGAGTAGCTCCATTTAACAGTCACCGGTTTTGAGAGGGAGATGGAAATAAATGGATCTTTCAAATCGGGGATCTCAGTCTCATAGAAAGAAAATGAGCCCGGCACTTTTTCTTTTTTCAGAACAAATGTTACATCGTGTGCATGGACCTTCTTCGGCAAAACAATATCGACAACCGCATCAAAAATAGACGTTTTCATCTCTTATCCTCACCTGGCTTAGGAAGGCATTATAACACACTTTCCGACAAAGCCAGAGTAAGCCTTCGTAGGACGGGATCCACGGCCGCCAGAACAACGCTGACACTATCGCCCAGTTTAAAAGTTTTTCCTGTTCTTCGGTTGACCAATTGATTTTCCTTCTTACGAAAGACAAACCCGCCACCCAGATCATCGAAAGGGACAAGGCCGGACACAAAATAGTCCTCTAGTTCGACAAACAGTCCCGCCCGAGATATGCGAATCACAATCCCTCCCAATTCATCTCCAAGCTTGCCCTTCAGGAAACGGAAGATCCTCCACGCCACCAGATCCTTTTCCGCCTCCTCCGCATTCCTCTCTAACTCAGAACAATGCCGAGCCGCAGAATCCAGAGCCGGAAGACGGAGGCTTTTTTTCTTAAGAGCACTTTTGAGGAGCCGGTGAACAAGCAGGTCGGGATAACGCCTGATCGGAGAAGTAAAGTGCGTGTAGATTGTCTTGGCCAAACCATAGTGCCCTTCATTCTCTGTGGAATAGACAGCACGGTTCAGACTTTTTAAGACCTGAATGCAAAGAAATTTTCCTCCTACCCGTCCGGCCGTTTGCTCCAGCACCCGCTGTAGATCCTTCGGCCGGATTCTTTTATCTTGGGGAAGAAATATCTGAAAAAACCCCAGAATCTCCCGAAGCTTGGTCAGGGCATCCTTTGAGGGCGGGGGATGCACACGAAAGATCGACTCGACTTCCTTTTCAGCAAGGAAGCGGGCCACGGCTTCGTTGGCCAAAATCATGATTTCTTCGATAACCTGGTGAGCCTTGTTGCGGGGAAAAAATGAAACGGATTGCAGGATTCCTTCTTTATAGACAAGTTCAGGTTCTAGGAGATCAAAATCCAGACTCCCTTCCTGCACCCGTTTTTTCCGGATGCGTTCAGCAAGCTCCAGCAAAAGAAGAAGATCGGGAACCAGGGCCGCATATTTTTTCCTCTCCTCTTTGTCCCCCGAGAATATTTTAAAAACCGAGTCATAGGTCAATCTCTCCTCGGTGTGGATCACAGACGGACAAAATTCTGAGCTTACCACTTGTCCGTCCGCATCAACCGTGAGGAGAACGGACATTGTCAGCTTGTCTTCTCTGGGACGCAGACTGCAGACCTCATTGGCAATTTTTTCCGGAAACATGGGAAGGGTCAAGTCGGGAAAATATACACTCGTTCCCCGGTCAAACGCCTCCTCATCCAATGCAGAGCCCGGATGGACATAAAAAGAGACGTCCGCAATGTGAACGCCCAGCAGCATTTGTCCTCGGGGAAGCTTTCGAACACTTACGGCATCGTCAAAATCCTGCGCTTTTTCTCCATCTATAGTCACGGTCCGCCAGCTTCGATAATCAACCCTGTCACGGATCTCACTTTCCGGAATTTCAGTACTAATCCCTTCGACTTCTTTTGCGGCCAAGTCTGGAAAAGAGTCCTTTAAATTATGGTTCCGCATCACTACCTGAGTGTCCACACCCGGATCATCGGGAAAACCGAGAACTTCTTTCAGAATGTTCGAGTCCCTCTCGACAACAACGATTGTCCCCTCGAGAAGAGAAAAACCTGCGGTCCCCTTGAGTGGGAAATCCTCGATAAGAGGAGAGTCCAGATTTTGGAAAAAGGGCTGTCCTAAGCGTTCCCGATAGATGCCGTGGACAGATGTTCTTTTTTTTTCAAGGATACGGATGACTCTTCCTTCGGGTTTTCCTTTTCGCCCAAACTCCTTTACGGACACCTCAACAACATCCCCCAATAGGGCCCCGCCGATTTGCCGGGCATGGATATAGATGTCATCCAAGCCCTCCTCATCAGGCCGGATAAATCCGAATCCACGCTGACTCGTGACAAATGTCCCCCGAATAATATTTGATCTCTGGCGGAAAAAATATCTTTTTTTAAGAAGAAGGATCACTCCCTGATCCTGAAGTTTTTGGAGATCCTTTATCAGACTCTTTTTTTCTTTGGGAGATAGATAAAGCTTGGCCGCTAATTTCACATAGCTCATCCCCTGTTTATTTTTTTTCAAGAGGGAAATAATTCGAGAGATCATTGACCCGCTCAGTACAAAAAGGGAGCCACGTGGGGAATTTTGTACTTGCCCCGCATGAGCTTAATCAAGATGACATGAAATATTCTCTGAAAATCTTCATGCCCCGTATCCGGGAAAGCGTCCACAGCTTCCTTTTTGGCCTCCTTTTTGTCTTCAGAAGAAGAGCGGGAGACCAAAAGTCCTTCGATTTCTTCCTCGGCCCTCTCGAGATCTTCTTCCGAGCAGTCCGGTAAAATTTCCTTCACTCGTCTATATGGCACCTCAAGCCACTTGACCTGCTGGGGAACTTCTTTTAAAAATTGGGCAACCGCATCACGAATTTCCTTCTTTTTATCTTTCTTTGCAGCCGGAGTGCTTTTCCGGCCGACCGTCCTTTCCTTGTAAAGAGAAAAGGCTTCTTTCACATAGGGCTCGCAGTAAGACAGCGACCGGATCCTTCTCCTCGGACCGGATCCCCCATGTTTCTTTCTCCGAACCGAAAATGACGCCTTGATGCCTTCGAGCACGATACGCAGGGGAATCCCGGCGGCTTCCCATTTTTCTACAAGAGACAGTTCGTTTGAGGACAGGAAAAACGGCGCCCCCCGAAGATCAAAATATTTACGTGCTATCGTCTGGAAGTAGAAACTCTGGTCATCCATTTTTGTCGGACAACTCCTCAAGGCGTGTTTCTTTCGTGGAGGATGCGGAGTCCTTCCAGAACGAGATGGCATTCATAGACATCGATGTGATCGATTTTTTCAAAGATAAGAGAGGCAAACCCTCCGGTCGCAACAACTTTGGCCTGACTCCCCAGTTCATCCTTAAATTTGTTTATGATGTTGGTCACCAGACCGATGTAACCAAAATAAAGACCGCTTTGCATGCTGGATACCGTAGTCCGTCCAATGGCTTTCTTTGGAATTTTGATTTCAATCCGGGGCAGTTTGGACGTTTTCATAGACAGGGCTTCGGCGGCAATCTGGATTCCCGGAGCGATGGCTCCCCCAAGGTATTCTCCTTCCGCAGAGATAGCATCAAATGTCGTGGCCGTCCCAAAATCCACAACAATCGCAGGCCCCCCATATTTTGAGAACGCCGCCACGGAAGAGACGATTCTGTCTGCACCGACTTCAAGAGGGTTTTCATACAGGATGGGCATCCCGGTTTTCAACCCGGGCCCCACCACTAAGGGTTTGATGTTGAATCGATTCTGGCTCAACTCCTGGAAAACAGGAGTCAGAGGAGGGACAACACTGGAGAAAATCACATCACGGATCTCTTCGACAGCCACTCCGGACAAGGCAAACAGATGCAGCAGAGTCACCGCGTATTCATCACATGTTTTTTCTCTCACAGACTGGATTTTCCAGTGTTGAGAAAGGGTTTCTCCCTGGAAAACGCCAATGGCGATATTTGTGTTCCCAATATCTAGGACTAGAAGCATATCAATTCTCCTTTGCCTCTTGGAGTGATTTTATGTCGACAGCAACATATGTGTTTATCCCTTCCAGGGTCTCCAGGATGACTCCCCCCTTCCGGTCAATGCCCTTAAAAGATCCCAGCACAGGCCCTTTATCAGTAAGGGCGACAAGCTTCTGGCCCGGGGAATAACAAGAAGACTCCATGAAGGATAAGATAATGAAGTCTGTCTTTTTTTGCACGTAAAAATCATACCAGATTTCGAGCGTTTTCCATAAGTTTAGGAGGAACAAATCCTTGTTGATGTCTTTGTGCTTGATTTGCTTTAAAGAGATGGCGGTCTCTCTGATGCTTACCGGGAAGTCCTCTTCACTATGGTTTATATTTATGCCGATCCCGACAACAACATGGTTGAGCCGATTGCCAACAAAACTGCTCTCACTGAGGATCCCGCCTAGTTTTTTTCCCTCCCAGAGAAGATCGTTGGGCCATTTGAGACAAACCCTCACTCCCCAAACGTTCAGCAGGGTCTCAGCTACAGCCAGTCCCACAGTCAGCGTTAGAAGGGATATTTCAGGCTGAGGGGGGTAAAGAAGGACAGAGATATAGAGGCCTTTTCCACAAGGAGAATGCCACAAACGCTTATATCTCCCCTTGCCCAAAGTCTGCTCCTCCGCAATAACGATCGTCCCTTCGGGCGCTCCTCGGACGGCCATGTCTTTGAGGATATCGTTTGTTGACGTGCAGCTCTGCAAAAAATGGATTCGATCTCCGATTTTCATCCCCTCAGGTTCTCCCTATTGATTCTCTATTCTTCCTTATTCATGTCCTCGAGAACGCATGCTTTCAGACGGTCAACAATCCGGTCTTCACTTTCCCGAATATGTTCAGCAATCAGGTTTTTTATCTTGTCCTCCAATTCCGCACCGCCGGAACGATCCTCAGAAGACACCGGTTCCTCTGGAAGCGTCTGAGGATCAAAATTGATTTCCACCGCATCACGGACTTTCCGGACCAGACTCATTGAGTCGAACGGTTCCTCTATGAGTTCCCGGTATTCCAAACTGCCCATCCTCTCCTCATCGACACGCTCAAATGCTCCCTGAAGAAGAAAAAGCGGGACAGTCTTGAACCGCTCCTGGTGGTTGAGAAAACAACAAACGTCGTATCCATCCTTGGAATCAAGAAACAGGTTCAAAAGAATAACATCGGGCTGAATGGTCTCCAGCTCCTTGATCATTTCATGGCCATCAGAAAAAGTAATAATTTCGAATTCTGTCTCCGGAAATGCCGCCTGAACAGCCGTAAAAACTGAGGGAGTGCAGTCTGCGACAATCATCTTTATCATGGTTAGTATTCTATCAGAACAGAGTCCTCGCCTAAAAGGGCTTCGACGCTCTTTGTAAACTCCTCGGAAGGCCTTACACTCTGGGCTTCGATGGACTGCACAACCATCCGGTAGGAATGCGGGGTCTGTAGATCAAATAAAACAGGACATTTTCCCTGGTGTTTATCCAGGACGGTTTTGAGTTCTTTAAAGATTGTGTCCTCTAATCCCGGAAGAAAAATCTTCAGGACAACTCTTCTCGCAAGTTTTTCGAAGGCCTCAGTCAGCGGGGTGATCTGCGAGAGATGAATCCTCCGTCCTTCCCCCTCACCCAAAAACTTGCCTTTCACCAGGACCATAAGATCTTCCCGGAGATGTTCATAGAACTTCTGGAAAAAATCCGGAAAGACAACCACTTCGATCCGTCCGGTCATGTCCTCGAGCATAAACGTAGCCATACGCTCGTCTTTTTTTGTCTTTAGCGGTTTGATGGAGGCAATGATACCGGCCAGCCGGATCTCGCTGTTAAAGTCATTGTTCTCATCCACCTCTCCGATGAAATGAGAGGTCAGGCGTTTCAAACTTTTCCCAAACTGCGCCAATGGGTGCCCAGTGATGTAAAAACCCAGGGCATCTTTTTCATACGACAGAAACAGAGGTTCATCCCACTCTCTCATCCCCCTGATCTCTGCGGGAACCTCCGGGGGATCGACCTTCCCCTGACCAAAGAGGGAGGACTGCTGCGAGGTCTTCATTTTTTGCAGCTCATGGGCATAGTCGATCATTCTGTCCACAAGATGGAAGAGCTGCGATCTTTTCCACCCAAGGGAATCCAGGGATCCGGACTTGATCAGGCTTTCGATCACCTTGCGGTTAACCGCCCTGGAATTCACATCCTCAAATAGATCAAAGGGAGAAGAAAATTTTCCCCTCTTCTCTCTGGATTCAAGAATGGCCTGAATAGTCCCTTCTCCCACATTCTTTACTGCTGAAAGCCCGAACCGGATGTTGCCCTCAGACTCGGTGAAGTTGAAATCACTGGCATTGATATCAGGAGGTAGAACTTCGATGCCCATTTCTTTGCACTCATTGATATACTTAACCAACTGAGAGGTCGCTCCTCTCTCCGCTTCGGATGTCAGGAGGGAAGCCAGAAAATACACCGGATAATGGGCTTTCAGGTAGGCTGTCCTGTAGGCCAGATAGGCGTAGGCCGCGCTGTGAGATTTATTGAAACCATACCCCGCAAAATAGTTGATCTGTTCGAAAATTTTGCTGGCCTTGGAATGACTCAATCCTTTCTCTTTGGACCCCTGAATAAATCGTTGTTTCTGGGCCTTCATGACCGACGTTTTTTTCTTCCCCATCGCCTTGCGTAAAATATCGGCTTCGGCCATTGAAAATCCGGCGAGGCCCGTGGCGATCTGCATCACCTGTTCCTGATAGACGATGACGCCTTTTGTCTCTTTGAGAATATGTTCCAGCTCAGGGGCCTCATAGCTGATGCGATCCGGATGGTGTTTGCATTTTATGAATTCATCGGTCATTCCGCTTTTTAAGGGGCCCGGGCGGTAAAGCGCATTCAAGGCAATTAAATCCCGGAAGTTTTCCGGCCGATATTTCCTTAAAAGATCCTTCATGCCCGGACTTTCAAACTGAAAGACCCCATCCGTATTGCCGGACTGGAAAAGATCAAACGTTTTTTCGTCATCTAGAGGAATTTCATCAAGACAAAGCGTTTCGCCGGTGCTTTTTTTTACGATCTCAACCGTATCTTTGATGACGGTTAGGTTGCGCAGGCCCAACAAATCCATCTTGAGGAGGCCGATGGCTTCAATGTCTCCCATGGGAAACTGCGTGGTGATTTCACCTTTGGTTGACCGGTGGATGGGCATGAACTCCACAATCGGGGTTGGTGTGATGACGATTCCGGCTGCATGAATGGAGGGATGGCGGACCTGTCCCTCCAGCTTCTGCGCATTGACCAAAAGATTGGCGATTTTTGTGTTTTGGTCTCTCAGTTCTTTCAGCGGTTTGATTGTTTTCAGCGCCCGCTCGATCGTCGCATCGGGGCCCACCGGTGGAATCATCTTGGCAATCTTGTCCACCTCCGGCAGAGGGACCCCCAATGCCCGGCCAACATCCCGGACAGATCCGCGCGCCGCCATAGTTCCGAAGGTGATGATCTGACAGACGTTTTCCCGACCGTACTTTTTCGTCACATAGGAAAGGATTTCATCCCTCCGTCGTGCACAAAAATCGATATCGATGTCGGGCAAACTGATCCGCTCGGGATTGAGGAACCGCTCGAAAATGAGGCCGTACTTAATGGGATCGATGTCCGTTATGCCCAGGCTGTAGGCAAGGAGACTTCCCGCTGCAGACCCTCTCCCCGGACCTACAGGAATATCCTGTATTTTGGCTTCTCGGATGAGGTCCCAAACGATCATAAAATAGCCCTCAAAGCCCATCTCTTTAACCAGCCGGACTTCCCGATCAAAACGTTTTTCATACTCCTTCCGGTCGGGAAGTTCCGTTTCATCCTGGATCTCCGCAAGCGCCTGCATCCGCTTTTCAAATCCCTCCTTGGCCGTGAGCTCAAAGTACTCATCCAAATCCATCCCTTCGGGAGGCGTAAACCGGGGCAGGGAATATCCGGATCCCAAACTCGAGGGGAATTCAAAATTACACTGGGAAGCAATCTTGGAGGAGTTGTCCACAGCCTCGGGAACGTCCGCGAACAAGTCCATCATTTCGTCGCCGGATTTAAAGTAGAACTCATGTGAACCGAATCGGATCCGTTCCTGATCTGTCACTTTCTTGTTGGTCTGGACACACAGGAGAATATCATGGCTTTCCCAATCCTCTTTGCGCCGGTAATGGACATCATTTGTCGCGATCAGGGGAAGGTTGAGTTTCCGGGCCAGCAGGATGAGAAGTGGATTGATCTTTTTCTGGGGTTCTAAACCATGATCTTGAATTTCTATATAAAAATCCCCCCTGGGAAAAAATGACGCCAATTCCAGGGCGGCTTCCTCGGCCTCATCCTCAAATCCCAATCCCAGGTTATAACTGATTTCTCCTTTAAGACACCCGGATAAGGCAATTAAGCCCTCGCTGTGTCTGGCTAAGAGTTCTTTATCGATTCTTGGCCTATAGTAGAATCCCTCCAGATAGCTGTGTGTGATGAGCTGACAGAGATTCCTGTAGCCTGTTTCGTTCTTGACAAGGAGAACGACATGAAAGTGCTTCGGGCCTCGGTCCTCCGGATTTTTATCGAACCGGCTCTTGGGTGCAACATAGACCTCACAGCCAAGGATAGGCTTGATTTTCCGCTCCTTTGCTTCCCGGAAAAAACTGACGGCGCCAAAAATGTTCCCGTGATCGGTCAGGGCCACGGCCGGCATGTTGAATTCGTATGCAGCGTCCACTATCGCCTGTGTCTTCCATGCCCCATCCAGGATGCTGAATTCAGAATGGTTGTGGGTATGGATAAACGAAGCACCCATGGTCATTCCCACTCAATGGTTCCGGGAGGTTTGGACGTGATGTCATACACCACACGGTTCACACCTTCGACTTCGTTGACGATCCGGTTGGAGATCTTGGTCAAGAGTGAAGGTTCTGCCGGATACCAGTTGGCCGTCATCCCGTCCACACTCTGGACAAGCCGGATGACAACAACTCTCTGGTACGTCCTGCGATCGCCCATGACACCCACAGACCGTATAGGGAGCAGGACGGTAAACGCCTGCCACAACTGCTTGTAAATGCCTGATCGTATGATCTCATCGAGAAGAACACTGTCCGCTTCCCGTAAAATTCTCAGCCTCTCGCGTGTGACTTCCCCCACAATCCTGACGGCCAGTCCGGGTCCGGGAAAAGGATGCTGCTGGATAAAATCCCTGTCTACACCCAGTTCTTCTCCCAGGGCCCGTACTTCATCCTTAAAAAGTTCGCGGAGGGGCTCGACGAGTTCGAATTTCAATCCCTCAGGAAGGCCTCCGACATTATGGTGAGATTTGATGCTGGATGAAGGGCCTTTGACAGGGCTGCTTTCGATAACGTCCGGATAAATCGTGCCCTGTGCCAAAAATTTAACATTCCCAATCTTGGCCGCTTCCCTTTCAAAGATCTGGATGAAGACTTCACCGATGATTTTTCTTTTCCTCTCAGGGGAGGTGATTCTCTCAAGCCTCCTGAGGAAGTCCTCGGTGGCGTCCACTCCGACCACCTTTAGGGCAAATTTTTCCCGGAATTTGTCCATAAGATCCCTGTGCTGTCCCTTCCGAAGCAGCCCATTGTCGACAAAAATGCACGTGAGATTGTCTCCGACAGCCTTATGGACGATGAGCGATGTGACCAGAGAATCCACTCCTCCACTCAAGCCGCAGATGACCTTACCATTTTTGACCTTTCTGCGGATGATATCGGTTTCCCTCTGGATGAAAGATCCCATCGTCCAATCGGGTTTTAAACCTGCTTGAGAAAAAATGAAATTGGACAGGATTTTTTTTCCCTGTTTGGTGTGGGCAACTTCAGGGTGAAACTGAACGCCGAAAAATTTCTTCTCCCTGTTTTCGATCACCGCAGCTTTCGAATTGGACGTCAATCCCGTGACAACAAATCCCTCGGGGATCCTATTGACTTTATCCCCATGACTCATCCAGACCTGGCTGTCCCTCCTGATTCCTGCCAGAAGTCCCTTTCTATCTTTAACAACCAGAGATGCAAATCCGTATTCTCTTTTTGTCGAAGATGCAACCTTCCCGCCCAATACATGTGCCATAAGCTGCAGGCCGTAGCAGATGCCAAGCACAGGAATTCCGAGAAAAAATATCTCTTCCGGAATCAGCGGCGCTTCATTCGCATACACACTGCCGGGACCCCCAGACAAAATAATGGCCTGAGGGTTTTTCTTTTTTATCTTGGAAATGGAAACATTAAAAGGGAATATTTCAGAGAAAATCCCGAGTTCTCTGACCTTGCGGGCGATGAGCTGGGTGTACTGTGCGCCAAAATCGAGGACTAGGACCTTATCCATGTATAGATATTATCAGAAATAATTTTCTCACGCTAGAAAAAATGTCAAAGCATCCTCATTTTCGTGATTTTAAGAATGAGTTCTGTAAAGTGACTAGAAATCACGCTTCGTTTTTCCCAGCGAGAAAAACTCGCTCGATTTCCGTCCTCCTTCCAATTGACTTGGGAGGGCAAATTTCTTATAGTGTCTATCTGATGGACAGGCAAAAAATCACGTCAGAATTGAGCTACGACACTCCTTCTAAAATCGTTTTGCTGGTTTTGGACGGCCTGGGAGGCCTGCCCATAAATGGCCAAACTGCCCTCCAGGCTGCAAAAACCCCCAATCTCGACGCCCTGGCGGCCCAAAGTGTATGCGGGCTGACAGATCCTGTTTTTATGGGGATCACTCCAGGAAGCGGCCCGGCTCATCTCTCTCTTTTTGGATACGATCCCACAAAATTCATCCTCGGCCGGGGCATCCTTGAAGCGATGGGCGTAGGAGTGGATGTAAGAGAAAACGACCTTGTTGCTCGGGGAAATTTTGCCACACTCGAGGACGGTCTAGTCACGGACCGCAGGGCCGGAAGGATTCCTTCCAGTGAAAACGCCCTTATCTGTGAAAAACTCAACCGGGAATTGGGAACAGTCGAAGAGACAGAGATCGCACTTTTCCCCGGAAAAGAACATCGGTTTGTCGTCAGGTTTAGAGGGAAAGGCTTCTCTGACTCTCTTAGCGATGCCGATCCTCAAAAAAATAACCTGCCCCCGGTACACACCGAAGCCCAAAAAGAGGAGGCCGAACGAGCCGCAAAGGTCGTGAATATCTTTATGGAGAAAACAACTCTCCTCTTAAAGGATTCCCCAAAGGCCAATACCGTTCTCCTGCGCGGTTTTTCTAAGCTCCCCTCCCTCCCGGCCATGGGCAACCTGTTCCATCTAAAACCGGTCGCCGTGGCGCACTATCCCATGTACAGGGGCCTTGCTCAGCTCGTCGGCATGGAGATTGCTGACGTCGGACCAACAATCGAAGACGTCTTTACGACGGCCGAAAAAATCTATGCCGACTATACCTTCGTCTATCTGCACGTTAAAAAACCGGACGCGGCAGGAGAAGATGGATGTTATGAAGAGAAGATAAAAGCCATTTCAGAAGCCGACACATTCATTCCCCGACTTCTGGCCCTTAATCCCGATGTGCTTGCCGTCACATCAGATCATTCCACGCCCTGTCTGCTCAAATCCCACTCCTGGCATCCCAATCCCTTTCTGCTTCATTCCCGTACGGCTCAGCAGGACCAGGTGGACACTTTCTCTGAAATACAGTGCGCTTCAGGGTACTTGGGTCGTTTTCCGGCACTCAATGTCCTGCCCCTTTTGATGGCACATGCGGATAAGCTGAAAAAATATGGCGCCTAAAACCGGCGTGTAATAAAAATGCAGAAACCCAAGATTTTCTCTCTCCTGTTCGGACTGTTGCTCTTCTGTTCCTCTCTTGCCCTTCTCTTTTCGCAGGGTGACACCCGTGTTGAAATCGCCAATCTGCGCTATCATACTCATCCCTCTTTTACCCGGATTGTCCTAGACATCGGACAGATCAGAGAGTACAACTCCAATCAGCTGACCTCGCCCGACCGGGTCTATGTCGATATCTATCAAACCAAACTCAATCCCATTCTCCTGGGGAGAACAATCAAGGTCGATAACGCCTACATCAACCAAATCCGGATTGCCCAGAGAACCAATACAACGGTTAGAGTCGTCGTGGATTTAGACATCAATTCGGTCAAGCGCTACGATGTGTTCCCTCTTCTTGATCCCTTCCGTATTGTCATCGACATCTACCCAAAAGAGGCTTCTTCCACTCCCCCTGCCATAAAAGTCAGCAAGCCCCCCCAACCCACCGCATCCGGATACAGCATGGTCCGGCAGCTTGGATTAGGGATCCAGAGGATTGTCATCGATCCCGGACACGGGGGAAAAGATCCGGGGTGTATCGGAAAAGCGGGCACCTATGAAAAGGATATCGTACTTGATATTTGCACTCGCCTGAAGAAACTCCTACTCCAGAACAAGGGACTCGAAATCATTCTCACAAGGGAGACAGACTTCTTTGTTCCCCTGGATAACAGGGCTGCGATCGCCAACGAGAAAAAGGCTGATATTTTTATCTCCGTACATGCCAACTCCTACCCGAACAGGAAACGCGCCGGAATAGAAACCTACTACCTCAATTTCAACCAGGATCCGGATGTGCTCAAAGTCGCCGCCCGGGAAAATGCCACCACCACCAAAAATATCAGCCAGCAGAGAGAAATCCTGGAAAAAATCATCCGGACCAACAAACTCATGGAATCGAGAGATCTCGCCAACCGCCTGCAAAAAAATTTGGTCACTCGACTTGCCTCGAAGTACCAGGGGATCAAGAATTTAGGTGTCAAGGGAGGCCCGTTCTGGGTTCTTATCGGAGGGGAAATGCCGTCCGTTCTCGTGGAAATTTCCCATCTCAGCAATCCACTCGAAGAAGAACGGCTCAATACCACCCAATACCGTCAAGCGGTCGCCCAGGGAATCTATGAAGGAATCCTTCAATACATAGAATCGCTAGGAAAAGGATGATAACCTATGAAGAGAAGAGAATTCATCAAAGATCTTGCCATCGGAGGCATGGCCCTCAAGCTGAATCCCCAACTATTTGCACAGGGATCAAGCTCACCGGATCTGGCCGTTATTCAGGGAGACTCGCCTGCACTCATCACACAAGAAGCCATCTCCGTGCTGGGTGGAATGAAACGTTTTGTCTCTAAGGGAGACAAGGTGATGGTCAAACCCAACATCGGCTGGGACAGGACTCCGGAACAGGGAGCCTGCACCAATCCCGAAGTCGTAAAAACTCTCGTCGAACTCTGCTTTGACGCAGGAGCCAAACAGGTCACGGTCATGGACAATCCCTGCAATCCCGCCCAGAGGACATACGTGCGTTCGGGAATTGCCAAGGCGGCCAAGGATGCCGGGGCCAAAGTGCCCTTTCCCAACAAGTACAAATTAAAAAAACTGGCTATCAACGGGGAGTGGTTTAAGGACTGGGAAATCTACACGGACTTCGTCGAGGTGGACAAGCTCATCAATGTCCCTGTGGCTAAAACTCACAGCCTTTCAAGGATCACGCTGGGCATGAAAAACTGGCTCGGAGCCCTGGGGGGAAACCGCAATCAACTCCATCAAAATCTGGACTATGCCCTGGTCGATCTCGCCCGGTTCTTCAAACCTACCTTGACCGTGCTCGATGCCTACCGCCTGCTGATCCGAAACGGACCACAGGGCGGCCGGCTCTCCGATGTCAAAGTCTTTAAAACCATCGTGGCCGGTGCGGACTATGTCGCCGTTGACGCCATGGGGGCATCTTTTTTCGACATCAAACCAGAAGAACTTCCCTACCTCAAGCTGTCCAAAGAAAGAGGGATGGGAGAAATTGACCTGGAGAAACTAAACATTGAAAAACGAACAGTCTAAAAAATACAAGCTCATCCAGACTCTTAGAATTATCACCCAGATAATCTTTTTCTGCTTGTTCTTCTTTCTTCTTATGCAAACCCGATTTCTCGGACAGGACTACATCGGCCGGGTGGAAGTTTTTTTCCACTTCGATCCCCTGCTGGCGGTCGCCACCTTTATCGCCTCCCGAACCATAATCCTTGCTTTTGTATATGCCTCCATCACCCTTATGGTCACCTTTGTGCTTGGGCGGGTGGTGTGTGGATGGATCTGTCCTTTAGGATCTCTGCATCAGTTTTTTTCCTGGATTTTCAAAAAGACAAAACTTCTCCGCCCGCAGAGATTTAAGACATTCAAAGATAAGCGCCTCGCCTGGAAATATTATCTTCTTATCTTCCTTCTGACCAGCACCTTCTTTTCTCTGGATCTGGTCGGAATTTTTGATCCCTTCTCTCTTCTCTACCGATCTTTTGTCGTGGGGTTTCTTCCTGCCTTCGATTTTACCATTGAAAATCTGATAGGGATTTTGTACAAAATCAATCTCTCCTCGATCGGGGACGGTCTCGTTCAATTTTTTGAAACACTGGCGATCAATGCCACTTTCATTCAGGGTTTTTTAATCGCCGCCATCTTCATCGGCCTGGTGCTGCTGAATATGCACAGGGAAAGATTCTGGTGCCGGTATCTATGCCCTCTGGGTGCTTTTCTAGGCCTGGCCAGCCGATTTAATCTCCTCAAGCTTAAAGTATCCGAAAAAAAATGCATTAAATGCAATCTATGCACCATACACTGTCAAACTTTGGCCAATCCCTGGCCCAATGAAGATTGGAAGAGCTCGGAGTGCGATTACTGCTTCACGTGCAGCGCGATCTGCCCGACCGGCGCCATCACTTTTCCTGTTAAAGTCAAATCCGAAAGCATCGAGGTTGTCGATCTATCCCGCCGAAAAGTTATTTTGACCTCTTTCATGAGCATCGTCGCTGTGCCCTTCTTCCGGATTTCTCCAGTAAAAATCCGTGCTTCGGAAAAATTGATACGGCCTCCCGGAGCCCTTCCCGAAGACCAATTCCTTCAGAAATGTGTCCGATGTGGTGAATGCATGAAGGTCTGCCCCACCAATGCTCTACAGCCGGCTTGGACAGAGGCCGGACCAGAAGGACTCTGGACCCCCATGCTCGTTCCCAAAATCGGGTACTGCGAGTATTACTGCTCTCTCTGCACCCAGGTCTGTCCGACTGGAGCCATCAAAGACCTGTCGATTGCCGCAAAAAATCAGATCTGCATCGGAACAGCCTGGATCGATAAGAACCGTTGTATCCCTTGGGAATTCGGGGACCCCTGTATTGTCTGTGAGGAGCATTGTCCGGTCTCTCCGAAAGCCATCAAGTTCATCAAAATCGAAGTCCCCCGGTCCGATGGGATGATCAAAACCCCACTGGCTCCGCAAATTGAAGTGGATAGCTGTACGGGATGCGGCATATGTGAAACCAAATGCCCCGTGGTCGATTTGCCCGCCATCTATATAACGAGTGTGGGGGAAACCCGGTCAGAGCAGAATCAGATGAAGCTGGACTTGATCCAACCCGATTTCAATATCACGGATCCCGGCGAAGATATCTACAAGTAATCTTCCCTCGAGAAGACATCTCTGATTTCGCGATAAGAAGAGAGTTCTGTAAAGTGACTAGAAATCACGCTTCGTTTTTCCCAGCGAGAAAAACTTGCTCGATCTCCGTCCTCGCTCTCCTCCAGGGGAGGAACCATGCCCGCTCGTCCTCCAAACGGATTTCTCCATCATCTTCCCAGAACTCCTCAAAATCGCGAAACCAAAAATATCTTCTCTCGTCATTCAGAGAGGAGTTTTTTGAGTTCTTCTTTGAGCAGCGGGAGGACCTGGAAGAGATCACCGACTACACCAAAATCAGCCACTTTGAATATCGGAGCTTCAGGATCCTTGTTGATGGCCACTATGACCTTCGACGAGGACATTCCTGCAAGGTGCTGGATGGCTCCCGAAATACCAACTGCAAGATAGATGTTCGGAGAAACGGTTTTCCCGGTCTGTCCGACCTGATGCTGGTGGTCGATCCAGCCTGCATCAACTGCCGAACGAGAGGCCCCGACTGCAGAGTGAGGAAGAATGGAGGTGAGCTCCCGTAGCATGTCAAAATTTTCCGGACCCTTCATCCCGCGTCCTCCCGAAACCACAATTTCCGCCTCGGTCACATCTAGATCCACACCTTCCGTTTTGAGCAGTTCGACAACCCGATCCATCACATTGTCTTCCGCCAAAGCCACCTCTTTCTTGACCAGTTCTCCCTTAGTATCGACAGGATCAATAAGGGGAAACACATTGGGCCGGAGAGAGGCCATCTGGGGAGAAGATTTAAAAGAGAACGTCGCAAAGGCCTTGCCCGCGTAGATCGGCCGGACGACTTCCAGTTTCCCGCTGTTAACAGTCAGACGGATACAATCCGTTGCCAGGCTCACTCCAAGGTTTGCCGCCAAGCGAGGCGCCAGATCCTTACCCATAGCCGTGGCCGAGAAGAGGACCGCAGCGGGTTTGAGTTCATCTATTAAAACCTTGAGGGCCAAGGCATATCCTGAGGGAGAATATTGGCTGAGCAGCGTATTCTCCAGCACAAACACCTTTGAGGCCCCATAGCGAAAAGCTTCTGAGGCGAAATCCTCGACATTGTGCCCCACCAAAGCCGCGGCAACATCCATGCTCATCTCATCCGCCCGTCTCTTGGCTTCAGAAAGAGCCTCCAGTGAAGTTTTCTTGACTTTCCCATCCCTTATTTCTATGTAAACTAAAAACATCAGATCCTCCTATAATACCTTCGCTTCTTCTCTCAGATATTCGACAATTTTTTTTGCCGCTACATCCGGTTCTTCTTCGATAACATTTCCGGCTTCCCTCGGGGGAGGGCTCTCCATTTTGATCAGCTCGAGCGTGGGAGCCAGCTGATCCGCATCAAGCCCCAAGTCTTCCACCTCAACGACGGGAATCTCCTTCCTTTTGGCCGCCATGATCCCCCTTAATGTTTCATAGCGGGGTTCGTTCAATCCTTTTTGGGCACTGATGACGGCGGGAAGTGTAAAAGCGACTTTTTCTACCGCCCCCTCTATTTCCCGGTAAGCACTTCCGGTATTTCCATCTATCTCCAGTTTGGTCACAACATTCACCTGTGGGAGTCCAAGCCGTGCCGCCACCATCGATGGAACCTGGGAATTATCTGCCCCAACGGACTGCTTCCCGAACAAAAGAAGATTGTAATCAGGATATTTTGTCTGGAGGGCCTGAACAAGAATACGTGCAGTCCGCAGCCCATCGTATGTTTCTGTCAACTTGTCCTTTAAAAGCACCGCCTCATCTGCGCCCATGGCCAAAGCCTTTTTCAGAATGGGGATGGTGTCATCCGAGCCTACAGAAAATACGGTCACAGTGGCCTCCCCGGCTTCTTTGAGACGAAGGGCTTCTTCGACGGCATACTCATCATAAGGATTGATCACAAAGCTCAATCCTTCTTCTATGATACTGTTTGTTTCATGATCTATCCTGATTTTGGATTCTGTATCAGGAACTCTTTTCACAAATACAAAAATATTCACTTAAACCTCCATATGAATGCATTATTATAATGGATGAAAAAATATTATATTTTTTTTACCAATGCCGGTCAAATATTGAATGCAATATGAGATTGCCACGCTGCGCTC
>SDBS01001169.1_pt1 | contig 26831 bp, 29 predicted proteins | sample 2277091 | NCBI WGS metagenome assembly SDBS01 (sample SAMN10404972, study PRJNA504765) | marine sediment metagenome | isolation source: marine sediment core GS10_PC15, 163 cmbsf | place: Arctic Ocean: Southern Knipovich Ridge | collected 2010
ATTATAGAATCTGAACGTAAGGCTATGACAGATGATGAAATCGATAAGATTGATTTGCATGACGAAGTTATTATAGAATTAATGGAACAATATCAAGAAGAGACTGATAAATATTCTATTTGGCGTGGAGCTATAACTGAAGGATTTAAAAAGTGGTTGAAAGGAGAAAAAATTTACGACAGGGATAAAGAAAGAATTTCATTATATGTTTCCGAAGAAAAAAAACAAAATTGGCAAGATTTTAAAAAGTCACACAATTATTCAACAATTTCTTCTCTTATTAGGGATAGTGTTGATTATTTTATTGAAAGAAAGTCTGATTTTTTAGGAGGGGATTTAAATACAATGGATGAAAAAACAATATCTAACATTTCCCATGCACTAAAAGAACCATTAACAACTATTAAAGGTTTTAGTCAACTCCTTCTTGAAAACTATAAAGAAGAAATAAATGAGGATGTCTTTACTACAATAAAAAATATTTTTGATCAAAGTCTACTGCTAGAGAGCAAAATAATTAACATACTAGATAATATAAAAGTAGAAGAGATGATAGTTCAATATGATATTTTACTAATTGAAGATGACCTAGCAACAATTCGATTGTTAACTAGCTATTTTGAAAGTAAAGGGTATAAGTGTAAAGGAGCAGTTAGTGGAACCAAAGGTTTAGAAGAATTGAGACGTGGAATTCCTAAATTAATATTATTAGATGTTATCTTACCTGATATTTCTGGTTATGAAATATGTAAAATGATTAAAGACCACAAAAAATATACCCAAGTACCTATAATTTTATTAACGGCTATTCCTGGCTCTGAAGTAGAGAAAAAAATGCAAGACACTAAGGCGGATGCATTTATATTAAAACCATTTGATTTTTCTGATTTTGAAATAGTTTTCCAATATTTATAACTTACTTATAGAAATGAATATATCAAGTATTAGCAATAGTATCGAATTTTTTAAGTATTTTATAATCTTCTCCTACAACATAGAATAAATAGCGGGCTATGAGGGAATTGAACCCCCGACCGTCAGGTTAAGAGCCTGCTGCGCTACCTGCCTGCGCCAATAGCCCTTGTAGAAATATATCCAATAAATGCCTTAATTAAAACGCAGCTGGAGGGATTCGAACCCCCGAGCGCTTTCGCGCACCGGCTTTCTTAATTTTTGGTATTAAAAACGCTCAAGGCCGGCGTCTTACCAACTAGGCTACAGCTGCAATACTAATAGTTTGTAATAATAAGAAATATGCGTTAATATATTATTTTTACGAATCTATAAAATTTACCGATCCTAATGGATTTAATCTCACTATTATCTATAAAGATCTATTAGGATAATAAATAATTATAAATTTTATGCTGTATTCATACCATAAAGAGATTTTATTTTTTGTGGTATTATTTAATTAATAATATTTAATCATATTTATTATAAAGGTTAATTTCTTAAAAAGACGTGTTCCACAATATATGAGTGTTGCAAAAGACTTCCGTTATTTGATACCTGAAAGTTTATTCCAAGCGATTACCAAAAAGGCAGGAGATGAATATCCTCATATAACCCACGGGTGGATATTTGCCGATCGAAAAGAAAACTTTGGAATCTGTACAAAATTTATAATGAACTCTGATTTACGTAAGAATAAAGTTCATATTAAACCACGAAGTTGGATGCGTTATAAAAAATCAAAGATTTACAATATGCGTAAATTTAAAGCGGAACTTTCAGTAGATATTGTGTGGATGTGGCATAGTCATCCTTCGGGAAATGAAAAACTGCATGCAATTGACAAAAGGATATTAAAATATTTATCTAACGGTGTGATGATAATTGTTATTCCACCAGTACCAGAAAAAGAACAAAAGGAACATCTAGTAGGTTGGTATTATGATAAGCGATATACAAAAAAGCCAATCATTGAAAAAATGGTCTTTGAGATAATCACTGAATAAATAGAATTTTCACTTGAAAATTATCTATTTCTTTTATTTTCTTTTATTATTTTAAGTAGAAAGATAAATTATAACTAAATTTAAATCAGTAAATAGGAGATCTTTTACTTTCTTATTAATTAATATCTAGGTCGTTTACATTCCTTTTAGTGTTTTATAGAGCATAGCATATGAAACAACATATTAGAAAAGAAAAGGATGAAAGAAAACGAGGTGCTAAAGAAAGATTCAATAAAGTTTTATCAAAAGATTTTTCCTTTATATTTCTTTCTTAATGCTGAATATATAACAAAATATTAAAATTTTAAATTGTTATATTTAAAATATAGCGTTTTACAAACTATGATTAAAATATGCTCAGGAAATAATAAGGAGCTCAGATCATTTGCCTCTTAGAGCTTATGAAAGTTAGTCGCTTAGCCTGGTAGAGCAATAATATTGCACCAAGAGCGCCGGTCTGCTAAACCGGTGTCCAACGGACTCGTGGGTTCGAATCCCACCCTGAGCGTTTTTAAAAAATTGGGCCAGTGGTCTAGTCGTTATGACGTCGCGCTTACACCGCGAAGGTCGAGAGTTCAATCCTCTCCTGGCCCACCATTTAATCATTCTAATTTAGTAATTTTCTTATTCGATTAGGTCGTATTGCGCTTAGTTTACAATTTGTTAATTCTTTACCAATGTGAGCAATAATTCCAGGAGCATCCGTTCCTTCTTTTAATAGAACAAGATTTTCTAAAAAACCATATCGTTTAAAAGTAATAATATCTCGAAAATGCCCCATTTTAGTAATTTTTTTCTTAAATTGCCCTTTTGTTTCGCCACTTAGGAACACACCCTCAATATTCTCATTTAAGATTTTTCTAAAAAAGATTAAAGATTCAGGGGCAATTTCACCCTGCAGTTTTTTATTAATTTCATCAATATTCGTAATTTTAATATATAAGGGAAAATTATCAATAAAATTATAGGAGTCAATTATTTCTCTTATAGACCTTTCTTTACCTCCACATAATTGCCTACGCAGGGTGTGTAAATTTATGAGGACATCTACATTTGGATTAAAAATAGCACAATCAACAAATAAACCGAAACCAACTTTTCGAATTTCAACTAAGTTTCCTCTAAATACCTTACCAACTTTAATCTCTTGAAATTCATTAATGCTCCCAATTTCTTTTTTTAAAAGATTAGAAACAAAAGTTTCTTCTGGCCCACTGATGACAATTTCAAATCTTTTATCAAATTTCCTTAATTTTTTAATTTTTATAGAAGTATTTGGAAAACCCGTAACATGCTCTTTTAAATACTTAAAATATCTTAAATAAATATCTTCTTTCTTTCCTTTATCTGAGACATTATATATTTTGTCAAATAAAACTAATTTTTTTACCATTTAAAAGCACTAAATAGAAAAAACAACAAAATTTTAAGTATTTTTGCCTCTATAAAATAAAGTTCTTTTCTTTAATCTTACATTAAGGTTTTTTCTTTCTAAAAAGATTTAAATTCTCAAATTTTTATCTTTCAATAAATTAAAAATAGATGTAACTAGAAAGTTGAGAAATTATGGAACAACAAAGATTTAATACCTTGGTTGATGCACTACATGAACACGAAGGTGTTGAAGAAGTTTTCCTTTTAAATAGCGAAGGAAAAATTATGTACAAAAACGGAGATTTTCCATTATCTAATGAAGAGGCAAAAGAAATACTTAATTCTTGGAAAACTAAAGAACCTGCTCTCTCATTTCAAAATCATCGATTTGCCATTTTAAAAAATGATGAAATACAATTAGCTGCTAAAAATATTGGTGCAGGAAAAGGAAATGTCATTGGTTCTGTTACAAGAGAAGGAGATTACCTTCTTGCTCATACCAGAGATGAAGATTTAATTATCTTGGAATGGTCTATCTTTATTAATAAGGTTGCATGGTCGTAAAACAGTTTAATACAGAAAATTGTTAAAATATCAATAAAAAATTAAATAATAGGGTTTTTTCTTTATCATCTTCTTCTATCAAATCTTCTTCAAAAGGGCTATTTATTGAATTAGAATTAGATGAAATCAAAAAAATCTTTTCTCTTATCTTTTGACGATTTCTTTTCCTATAAACATAGGGATTTTTATTTAGATATTCAATAAATTTTGACAATATTTCTATCTATTGTTGAATCATATTGAACCACAAAAGTCTTCCCAACTAAATCTTGGTTTTCTAGTGTTAAAAGCATAGAATCATAATCTCTTGTTATAGCAATAGAACGAAGTCCATTTTCAAGCGTTCCTATCACAATCACCCTCTTAGGTTGTCTTGACTGATCATAAATAATAGTGTATGCATTGACTGTAAAGGATCCATTAGCTTTTTCGACAGGTGAAGGTAACTTTTTTTCTAAAATCGTTTGTTGTATTATCGTGTCCTCTCGTACACTCCAAGGAATGTGAGGTGGTTGCGAACCATAAATTCCTACAGATTCCCCGGAATTATAACCACCGTTTGCTAAAACCATTATTTTTAAAGAAGGATTATTTCGTACCATTCCCACTGCTCCTACGATTGCGTGTAGCGAATAGACACTCAAAGGTGCTCCAAAGTATGGAAGTCCTCCTGTAATTGTTAAATTACGCGGATCATCTTTTTTTATACCAAGTTCTTTCATTATTATTTCTACTATTGAGGGAAAACAGCTATAGATATCAAATTTGTCTATATCATCAAGCTTCAGATCCGCTTGTTTTAAAGCTAGACTGGAACTTTCTTTTATTGCTGGTGAATCATATAATAGTGGACGGCGAGTAATTTCATAAATATTGTTTAAGTCTGCACTTCCCATTAGGTAAACGCAATGCTTAGAATCAATATTAAGTAGTTCTGCTATCTCCTGACTTGTAACTATTACAGAGGCCGATTGATCTACATAATTGTTTGCACACATACGTTTAGTATAAGGATATGTGATATAACGATTATTGGAACTAGGAGTTGTAATTTCTTCAGCTTTAAGATACTCTTGAGTCCAGCTGAAGGGATTTTCTGAAGCTACCTTTGAAAATCGGTTAAAAAGTTCACCTAAATATTTTGTATGGTCTTCTAAACTCCGGTTAGAAATCGCTCTGATGGCACTCTCAAAAATTGCATATGGTATTGCTGCTCTTCTAAACCCATACTTCCTTTCAAAATCACTAAGACTCCCCCATATTTTTTTTTCCATGTATTTTGGGGATTTTTTTAATGGCCAATTTTTGGGAGGTTTATTTTTAATTGTTTTAGATATGGTGTAACCCGCTTCTCCTCCTGTAATAAGAATACTACTATGTGTTCCAGTAAAAATAGCTTTAGCAGCTCGATTTACTAACATCTGAGGGCTATTTCCGCCCTTACTTAAATAAACTTTTTCTTTAGGTGTTATATTGAGTTTTTCACTAAGTTCACCAGGAGCGTCTTCATATGACCAAGAATTGATATTTACCATATAAACAGCATCGATAAAATCTACTAAATTATTAGCATTTGTATCTTCAATTGCTTTCTGGCTAGTTTTAATCATTAATCTTAGTGGATCAAATGGATGAGAAGTACCCTTACGTTGCGTGAACTGAGCTACACCAACAATAACTGGAATTTTTTTTTTATTCATTATATAACTTCTTTTGCTAATAATGGATTATCTCTTCTTTATATTAAAAATTAGGTAATTTTTATTCCAATTATAGAAAAGATAGAGCTGTTATCATTTTTAATAAATTTCTAGTTTTTACTCTTTTTTATTCTCAGGTATCTGTATTCTTTTTCTCAACATTTGTATATAAGAAATTTAAAATATATAATAATCGACCAGCTTGAATTAGTAATGCACAATAAAAATAGTTCTCTGACGCTAAAATTCTCCTCAAATATATGAGTCTAGAACTTCTAAATTCGATCCCATTTTTGCTATGAATTACAAAGTTTCATCGCAACCCTATATATAATTTAAACAAAATATAAATTATCTGCTTTATTACTACTTTTTAATAAGTATAATATAAAATAATAAAAAAAAATATAAATTAGATATTTTAATTAAATTTTAAATTTTAGTCATGATGACTGAAGATTTTAAGGTTTTTATAGGTTTGAAAAAAGAATCAAGGAGGTTGATGTAGTATTTTTTCTGGTCAAGGCCGTGGATATGATATGGCTATTACACAATTTTCTCCTGAAGGACGACTTTTTCAAGTAGAATACGCTATTGAAGCTGTCCGAAGGGGTACAACAGCAATCGTTTGTAAGAATAAGGATTCTGTTGTGTTTGCGGTCGAAAAAAAAAGTTCTGAACTTCAAGAACAAGACACTGGTTCAGAAAAAATTTTTAAAATTGACGACCATATCGGCGTAGCTATTGCTGGGCTTACCTCTGATGCTCGAGTGCTTATTGACCGCGCCAGAATCCAAGCCCAAGTAAATATATTGAACTATGATGAGCAAATCTCAGTGAAGGACTGTACTCTAAATATATGTGAATATAAACAGGTTTTTACCCAGAATGCTGGGTTGAGACCCTTCGGAGTGAGTTTTCTCATCGCTGGAATAGATACTAATGGGAAACCCTCTTTGTATTTGACCGATCCCTCAGGAGCCATGTGGGGATATTTAAGTTTCGCTATTGGTTCTGGGGCAATAGAAGCAAGGGCATACCTTGAAGAACATTATAAAGAGAATCTTAATGATGAAGAATTAAAATTATTACCCTTAAGAGCTTTAAAACAAATAATGGGTGATAATTTTAATAGAGATACGTATGATATAGCTTTTATATTAAAAGAAGATAAAACTTACAGGCTATTAAATTTAGATGAAAAGGAAGAATTATTGAATAAATTATAGCCTCAATTATTTCAGATGTTAGAATCAAGGTAAAACCCCTTATGTTTATCTTATAACGGAAAGACAAATAAAAAATCAGAACGGAAAGAGATTAAGATCTCACAAAAATTACATGTGAAATTATATCGTGATTGATCGAGCAAGAATTAATCTAGGTGGCTTTATCATCGGACGCATTGAGAAATCAGGTAGAGTTTTTGAAATGTTAATGGATCCTGATAGATCATGGGAAGCTAAGAAATTTATAAGGGAAGAAATCAATAAACGGTTGAAAGCAGGTAAAGAAAAATCTCGCATCACTGTAGATGAAATAGTAAACAATCAAATGATTGATTTAGAACTTATTTTTGAGAGCTTTATGGTATTTGAAGATCTTAGAAGAGGCAAAAGAGCAACAGATGGTGATATGGAAGCTATATTCGACACTACAGATGGAATAAGAATTGCAGGACATGTTCTTTTAGAAGGAGAAATACAGTGGACAAAAACTCAAAGAGAAGAAGAACAACAAAAAAAATTGAAGCAAATAATAACGATCATTAGCAAAAATGCTATAAACCCACAGAATAAAAAACCTCATCCTTACCAACGAATTGAAAAAGCTATAGAAGAGGCAAATATAAAAATAGATTTAATGAGGAATGCTGAAGAACAATTAGATGATATTATTAAAGGTCTTCGACCTATTATTCCCATTAGGATGGAACAAGTAGAGATGGCAATTAAAATTCCATCGGCATTTACAGCGAAAGGTTATAATATTGTTGCTCAATATGTACAAATTAAAAAGGAGGAATGGCAATCAGACGGCTCTTGGGGTGCCATTGTAAGTTTACCTGCTGGATTACAAATGGAGTTAATCAATAAGTTAAATAAATTAACACATGGAAGAGTTCAAACAAAAATCTTAAAATCTTAGCCTAGTAATTTTTAATTCAGTCTAATTTATATTATTTTTTTATAGGTTAAAAAGATAAATAATTTTTAATAAGAAAGTGAGTAGTAATTATGGAACAAAATGAAGAAACTGATAAAAATGATTTTGAAGATTTTGGAGAGGAAGATGCCTCAAGGGATCTCGTTGTACCAGGAGAGGTTTTGAGTGAAGATACTCAGAATTTTTTACCAGGTAGAGGAACGATTTTAAACAAAGAAAAAAATAAGATAATCTCTTTGAATATTGGATTAAGACAAATAAGAAAAAATTATATAAATGTAATTCCTCTTAGAGGTTTTTATACACCTCGTCCTCAAGATAGAATTATAGCTTTAGTTGTTGATAAAAATCCTGTAAAATATAAATGTGATATAAATGCAAAAGATTTTGGTCAACTTAAACCAAAAAATACAGTAAATAGAGGAAAGCCAAGAGATTTTAGAGGTGGGCGTAATTCCTTTCATGAAGATTTAAATACCGAAAAATTCGACATAGGAGATATTTTAATTGTTAAAATTCTCTCTGCAGATCGCTTAAATAAACCTGAATTAACAACCGTTGGAAAATATTTGGGAAAGAAAAGCGGTGGAATAGTAATTTCTGTAGGTCCACCTAAAATTCCAAGAATAATCGGTCGTAACGGATCAATGATTAAAATGCTGAAAAATTTAACAAAAACCAATATATTTGTAACACAAAACGGTCGAATTTGGCTAAAAGGGGAAGATATCGCTCATGAAAGGTTATTAATTGATGCAATTTATAAAATTGCATCTGAAGCCCATACAGTTGGCTTAACTGATAGAGTGCAAGAATTTGTAATAAATGAAAAAAAGAAGAGAGGTATTGAATAGATGCCATTAGTAATTAAAGATGAATATCCCGAAAAATTATTTCGTGATGATGGAAAAAGGCTTGATGGTCGAGATAAAAACGAATTACGACCAATAAAAATGGAAGTAGGAGTTATAAAGAATGCGGATGGTTCTGCGTATCTTGAATGGGGAAATAACAAAATATATGCTGCTGTTTATGGACCAAGGGAGGTACACCCACATCATTTAGCAAAACCTGATAGGGGGATTTTAAGAGTTTTTTATAGAATGGCTACTTATTCGGTTTTTGATAGAAAAAGACCTGCGCCAGGGCGTAGAGAAAAAGAGATATCCATGGTAATATCTGATTGTATAGAACCAGTACTCTTTCTAGAACTTTATCCAGGTACCAGTTTTGAAGTTTTCATTGAGGTTATGGATGCAGACGGTGGAACTCGATGTGCAAGTACTACCGTTGCTGCTTTAGCTTTAGCTGATGCTGGAATTCCGATGAAAAGTTTAGTTACCTCAGTAGCAGTTGGAAAAATCGATAAAAAGATAGTTGTAGACCTATCAGGAATAGAAGATAAAGCAGGTGAAGCCGACTTACCATGCGCTATCACATGGTATAATGAAGAACTTTCATTATTGCAATTTGATGGAGATATGAATCTGGAGGAAATGAATGAATTCTTAACTCTTGCTAAAGTAGCTTTAAAAGATGTTCATCAAATTCAATTAGAAGCTTTAAAGAGCAAATTTCTTAAATTACAGAACGAACCCACAAAAAAAAAAGATGAGGGAACAAAGGAGAGTGATGCATAAGGATGATGGATATAAAACGAATTATTTCAAAAATTGAAAAAAATTATATAAAATCAAATTTGAAAAAAGACGAAAGAATTGATGGGAGAGGTCTTTGGGACTATCGTAAATATAAAATAGAAAGTGATATTATATGTTCAGCAGAAGGCTCTGCAGATGTTTCCTTAGGCGGTACTAGGATTATAACCGGTCTAAAATATGATGTTGGCACACCTTTTCCAGATTTACCAGATGAAGGGGTTTGTACTGTTATGGCAGAGTTATTACCTTTAGCATCACCATTATTTGAAAGAGGACCTCCTGATGAGCGATCGATAGAATTAGCACGAGTGGTAGATCGAGGAATTCGGCATGCCGATTGTGTTCAAACTGCAAAGCTCTGCATCAAAGAAAAGGAAGCGGTTTATATTCTATTCATCGATATGTATGTAATAAATTATGATGGAAATTTAATTGATGCGGGAGGAGTAAGTGCGATAGCAACATTAGTTTCTGCTCATATTCCTGAAGGAATAATCGGAAAAAATGGAGACCTTGAATGGACTGGTAAGTATCTGACAGGAGAAACAATTGTAAATGAATTACCCTTAGTGGTGACTTACGGTAAAATAGATGATATAATTTTTTTGGATCCTAACTTACCTGAAGAATTAGTTAGCGAGGGAAGAATATCAATATCAGTAACCGAAGAAAAAATTACTTCTATACAGAAAAGTGGAGCCGCAACATTCTCAATCGATGAGATCAAAATGTTATGCAAAAAATCTTTAGAAATCGGCCAAAAATTAAGAAAGGAATTAAATCTATTACAGTATAGAGTTATTATTGAATAATTTATTTTTTTTTACTTTATTTTTACTTTAATTTTAAATCTTAAACTATTTTTACTATTTTTAAATGTAAAGCTTGCTTTTTTTTTTATAGAAAAATTTATAGTTTATAATAATTTTTAATGTAACATAACTTATATAAAACTAATTTTGATAAGCAATGACGAAGAAAGTTGGTATTACAGGAAAGTATGGTGCTAGATATGGAAGTACACTGCGAAAAAGAACTCGATTAATTTTAGAAAAGATGAAAGGGGATATTAAATGCCCTAGATGTGAAACAAACGGATCTATTCACCGGATATCAACTGGTATTTGGCATTGTAAGAAATGTAATGCGAAATTCACTGGCGGAGCTTATTACATTGAAACACCTCGAGGCGCTGAATCTTTTCGAATAGCAAAGCGGAAACAAAGAGAATTAGAAGTTTTGGAAGAATAATGGATCAAAATAAATACTTTACATTGAAATCAACAATAGAATTAAAATTTAAAAATCCTAACACGCGTAATATATCTTATAACTCTTTTTTACCTGATCTAAATAATTTGCAAACTAAACGATCAAGTATATCAATAGAAAAAATAAATAATGATTCTATAATCTTTAACATCAAGAGCAAAGATAATACTGCTTTTCGTGCCTCGATAAATGAGATAATTAGTTTTGGGAAAATCATTGAAAACTCTTTAAAAATTGTTGAAAATTCATAGAAAAGAATATATTATTTAAAATATAAAATAAATTAAAATAGATTTATCTAAATTAATAGAATAATAATGACAATAAATCTCGACAATCTGGATGAGGAACAAAGAAAGAAGATTGATAATCTCAATAATCTCCAACAATCTTTTGAATTTATTACCACACAAAAGATACATATGGAAAGGGAATTCAGAGAAACAGATTTGGCAATTGAACAATTAGAGAAAATTGATCCCAGTGATACAGTTTATAAGGCCATCGGAGGAATTTTAGTTAAAAGTGAAAAAAACAAATTATTAGATGAAAAAAAATCTTTGAAGGTTACCTTAGAAATGCGATTGAAAACTTTAAAACAAAAGGAAGATCGAGTTAAGTCTCAAGTTGAAATTCTGAGGAAATCTCTTCAAGCTGATTTTCAAAATAAAACTGGCTAATTCTCACATTTATTAGTAAAAATGTTTTAATACTATGCGAAAAATTGGCATACGATTTGTAAAACTTTCCACTTTTAATCTCTCAGAAATTTTAAAGGAAAATGCGGAAAAATATAGAATATAAGAAGGTTACATTTATTTATTGATAGTAACTTTTTATTCTGGCATCCTCTGGATTACATTGAAAAATTGAACTTAAATATTAAATACATTTCTTATTTTTCTTCTATATTAAAAGATTATAACAAAGATGTAATTTGGTTACAAATATTTGAATATTATTTTAAGCAGGATTATATTGGCATATTTTCTGATAATAAAGATAATATAAATATAGAAAAATTTCACAATGTTTATATCTAAATTTAAAGCTTTTTTATCTTTCTTAAAAAACAAAAAAATAATAATTACAACTCATGAATTAACCGATTTAGATGGTTTAATTTCATGCTTTGCATTAAATTATTTCTTAAATCTTTTTTTGAAAACACAACAAAACACAATTTGTTTTTCAAAGATTTCAAAGTCAACAAAAAACTTTATTGAAAAATCTTCTGAAAAATTTCCTGAAATTGATTTTACTTTAAACAGAAAAGCAGATTTCTCAAAATTTGACATTTGTTTGGTACTAGACACCAACAATATTGACCAAATTAAGTTCAAAAATGAATTAATAGTTTCGAAGATTCCATTTATTTTTATTGATCATCATTTAAAGCATAAAAAAACAATTAATGGGAATTTGCCATCATTGAATTTGATATTTGAGGAATTTTCTTCCACAACAGAAATAGTTTTAGAACTATTTAATGTTTTTAATATTGAAATATCCATTCCACTTAAAACTCTAATGATTGCTGCTATTTTAACAGATTCTGGCTTTTTCCAACATGGAGATAATCGCACGATAAAAAATGTGAGTACATTATTAGATGATAAATTGAATTTTCAAGACGTTCGAAGTCTTCTTAAATATGATGTTGATATTTCAGAAAAAATAGCTAAAATAAAGGGAATGCAAAGAGTTGAATTAATCCGCGAAGGAGATTATTTAGTGGGAGTTACAAATGTAAGCAGTTATGGGGCAAGCATCGCATCTATGTTAATAAAAACAGGATTTGACATTAGTATAGTATACTCGAATGAAAAAAAAGTATTTAAGATAAACGCTAGAGCTAAAAAAGAAATATGCTTAAAAACGGGATTACACTTAGGAAAAGTATTAGAAGAAATATCAGAAAAGTATAATGGAAATGGTGGTGGACATGATGGAGCAGCATCCTTAACCTGCCATGCAGAATCGCGTATAATTGTTAAAAATATATTGGAGAAGGTAAAACAATATTTATAATCTAAATTTTTAATTATTAAAAACTTATAATATGATTTGTTCTCAGTATGGATTTAATAAAATTTGAAAACTTTCATTTTCGATATAAAGGAAATGATGAATACGCATTGAACAATATCAACTTAAGGATTGATGAGAATAAATTCATATTACTTTGCGGAGAAACTGGGAGTGGAAAAACTACATTAATTAGGTGTATGAATGGTTTAATTCCTCAATTTTATGCAGGTTTTTATAAAGGTGCAGTTGAAGTATATGGAAGTAATACAGCTGAGACACCTATATCTTCTTTATCTACAGATGTTGGAATTGTATTTCAAAATCCAGAGAATCAATTAATTGCAATGAATGTAGAGCATGAAATTGCTTTTGGTTTAGAAAATTTAGGTATTCCACCTAAAGAGATTTCAAGAAGAATAAAGGAAAGTGCCTCATTAACAGCAATCGAACATATATTAGATAAAGCTCCTTTCGAATTAAGTGGTGGAGAACAGCAACGAGTTGCTATAGCTTCAATTTTAGTATTACAACCAAAAATTTTGATACTAGATGAACCGACAGCTTTATTAGATCCTTTCATTGCAAAAAAAATAATTAATCTACTTAAAGAAATACAACTAGAAAAAAAGATAACAATAATTATTAGTGAACATCGGCTTGATCTTCTTCTACCCTTCGCTGAAATAATGATTTTAATGAAAGATGGAAGTATTATTGAATTTGGAGCGAGAGATAAAGTTATTAGTGGAAATAATTTCCGAAATTTAAGATTAAATAAACCAGTTATTTATTCAATCTTTAGTAGACTCAAGGAGGAAAATTTATTTAATAAAAAAATTCCCATATCCATTACAGATGCAGTGAAATTGTTAAGATCTAATAGTTAAATTAATAGGTGATACATATGGTTAAAGAATTACCTTTGATTATGATAAGAGAAGTGAGTTATATATATCCTAACAACACAGAAGCGTTAAAAAATATTAATCTAAGCATTTCTAAAGGCGAACTAGTTGGAATAATGGGAAAAAATGGAGCAGGTAAGACCACTCTTATTCGAACTCTAAATGGCTTAATTAGACCATCAAGTGGTAATATTTTTATTGAAAATGAAAACATTAATTCGAAAACTATTGCAACTTTATCTAAAAAGATAGGAATTGTATTTCAAAACCCATACCATCAATTATTTGCAAATTCAATTGAGGAAGAAATTAAGTTTTCATTAAAAAGTTTAAATCTAAGTAAAGAAGAAATGCAATTTAGAACAAATCAAATATTGCAAAAATTTAATCTTGAAAAATATCGTAAAAGATCTCCTTTAAATATATCTGGAGGAGAATCAAAAAAATTGGCTATTGCTTCAATTATTTGTAGAAATCCCGAAGTTTTAGTTTTTGATGAACCAACTTTAGGTCAAGATGAACAAGAAATGGAATTTTTAATAAATTTGATTAAAAATGAAAGAAAAAAAGGAAAAACAATAATCATTATTACTCATAATATTGAATTTGCCTATGAATACATACCCAGAACAATTTTAATGGCAGATGGACAGATTATTGCCGATGGTCCAACAAAAAAAGTATTAGGTAATAGAACTTTAATATCTCAAACATCTCTAATTCTACCACAAATTCGTCAATTCTGTTTAGCATTACAGCAGATCGGTTTTCAAGAAACTAATACCATAACTTCAAGAAATGAGATGATTGATTATTTAAGGAAATTTTTAAAAGATAAATCTACAAAAACTTAGGAGGTATGCAAATAAATGTCATTAGAATTTCTCAATGCTTTTAAATTCATGAAACGGGATGCTTTTTTACATAATCTTGATCCCAGGACGAAATTAGTATTAGCGATAGTCTATACGATTAGTGCATTATTATTTAAACAAATTATCCCATTATTACTTATTTTTTTAAGTTTACTTCCTTTAATTCTAATTGGCAAATTATTTAAACAATGGATTAAAAGTATCCGTGGTTTATCATTTCTGATTGTCTTTATGGTAATCGTGAATACCCTTTTTATTTCATTGTCATTTGCAATTGCTATGATACTTAGAATTAGTATCATGGTTTCTGCGTTTTCCATCTTTTTTCTTACAGTTGATCCAAATGATCTAGCACTATCATTGATTTCAATGAAAATTCCCTACGAATATGCATTCGCTTTTTCATTAGCTTTTAGGTTTGTCCCAACAATTGCTAATGAAGCAGAGAAAATAATATGGGCACAACAATCTCGAGGATATGAAATGGAGAAAAAAGGACTAATTAATCAAATTAAAAATCTATTTCCATTATTAATTCCATTAATTATTTGTTCTATTAGAAGAGCTTTTAACGTTGCAGAAGCTCTAGAATCAAGAGCTTTTGGTTCTACAAAAAAAAGGACATTTTATTACACTATAAAGTTTACTATTAAAGATTGGATTTTTATCCTTTATCTATTTATTTTTCTATTATTCTTCATTTTTATTAAAATAAATTTTAAATTTATGCCAGAATTCTTAATGTGGAGTTTTCCTGTTTGATAGTAAAAGAATTCAATATTAATGAAATTAATTTAAAATATTTTGTAGGGATAAACCAAATTAGAATTAATTTGAATTATCTTTCAAATATATGTAGTACAAGTAGTGAGAAAGAGCTATTAGATTCGTTTTTCAGAACAATTGAAAATGTCCAAAATAGATTTAAGAATTCTGTTATACAATTTATAAAAGATAAATATGTTTTAAATCAAGATCATATATTTACAGCATGTTATTATTTTCAAAAAGCATTTTTTTACAAATCAAACATTTCAAATAAACAAAAAATTGAATTATTATTATATTTGGCTACTAATCGACAAATTAGTAAAAGTATTCACACCTCTGGAATAAATTCTGATGATATTCGTAAAGGGAAGTTATTATTTTGTATAATATCGCCGATTAACAATTTAAAGAGCATAAATGAAGAATTATTGCAAATTTTAAAAGCTAATGAAACAAAATTGACAGTTAACGTCCAATCAAGTGAAAAGTTTAATCTAATTAGAGAATATTTTGAAATTTCAGAGAATCAAATTTCCTGCATTTTAAACTCTTATGGGGTTGATAGTAATAGCCCTAATAATAATTTAGATTCTAAATTTTCAGCTATATATGATTTGATCTGTGAGAAAATGGCTCTTTTGAATCTAGAAAAACAATAAAATGTATCATTTAATTTATAATCTTGATAATTTCATTTTTTTGTAAAAATGAAACTCCACTTCTATTTCCTAAAATTTCAATCCTAATTACTTTATCTGGATTTTCAAGGTTTACTCTATTATCTATATTTTTGGCAATAATTTCTATGAAATTATTCCGTTCTATTTTTTCATTATGTCTACGTTTTAAAATTATTTTAAAAGAGTCTTCCTTATAAATGAAGTCTTGAAAATGCTCCTGAATAATGTAATTTATAGTTTTAGTATCTGTTTCACATGTAAAATCTATTGGAATGATTTTTAAAATGAAACTAAAGAAATATGGATTTTTATCTAAAATTTCTTTTATTCTAGAAATCACAATTTTCGGTTTCAAATTAGTTAATGCAGTAATTAATCCTGGGAGTTTTTTTGCCAAGATAATTGGATAAGCATCTCCACATATTAATAAAGTAAACCATAGTTCCGCTGTTGCATTTCTTTCGTTAAATCTTGAAGTTGAAACAAGTAGATTAAAATTATTCATCTTTATCTTCCTCTTCTCTCTGATATTGATTATCCGATAAAAAATCCACTATTTCTTCTTTACTAATTTCCCCTATTCGTAAAAATTTAATCTTTTGAGTAGAACAATCAATAATAGTTGTTGGTAACTTTGATTTTGACTTTCCTCCATCAATAATTAAATCTATTGGCCTTAATATTTTTTTTGTTACTTCTCCTCCACTAATTGATGGAGATTCGCCACTATAATTAGCAGAAGTACCAATTATACATCCTAGGTGCCCGTTTTCCTTTAAGCGTTTTAAAATGTTTAATATAATTTCATTCTCAGGAACTCGAAGACCAATTGTATTTTTAAATGCAGTAACTTCGGGAGGGATAATACTTGGTTCTTTTTTATTTAATATAAGTGTTAATTGACCAGGCCAATATTTCCTAACTAGTTTTTTGGCAGTTTCGTTAAATTCAGCAATTTTTAAAGCCTCCTCATAATCTGATACTAATAATAAAAAACCCTTTGATCGTTCCCGAAACTTTATGTCATAAATCTTTTCAATAGCCTTTAGATTTGTTGGATCACATCCGAGCCCATAAACACTATTTGTAGGGAAAGCGACGAGACCAGCGTTAATAATGATTTCAATAGCTTTTTCAAGAAATACCTGAACATCCTCCAATCTTTTACCTTTAATCTTCACTAAAAATCCCATATGATTTCCCTCAAAATTTGAATTTTATAATTAAAAAAAGAACTTGAAAAAATAAAAAGACTATTTAGGATAATTTTCTTGGCAACTTAAATTAATAGCTATTCTTTCCCAATTATGATCTAACCGTTCTTGAAGTTCTATTAAATCTTTTTCAGAGATCTTAGAAAATCTTTTTTGCTTTGAAAGATAATCAACTAATGAGCTTCTCTTAGAAGAGTCTAATAATAATTTACTCTTTTTAGATAATTTCATTATACCATTTTCAACTTCAAATAAAATCCAAGATCCAGTTTTCACCGCTAAACGAGCAATTTCAATAGATTCACTACTCTCATAACCCCAACCTGGTGGACAAGGAGCTAAAATATGAATGTATTTGCACCCCTTAATTGATTTAGCTTTTTTGAATTTATCATAAATATCAAGAGGTTCACTGATGCTACACGTAGCAACATAAGGAATATCATGAGCTGCTAAAATAGCGGGAAGATTTTTCTTGTACCTTTCCTTTCCCTTAGTTGTTGTAGTTGTAATTGCACCATGAGGAGTTGAAGATGATCTTTGTATACCAGTATTCATGTAAGCTTCGTTATCATAACAACAATAAATTATATTCGAATTTCTCTCTGCTGCTCCGCTCAGACCTTGAAGTCCTATATCTGCTGTTCCTCCATCACCTGCGAATACTAAGGATGTTATCTCATCCCAACCTCTACCAGGAAATTTAATAGCTTTTGCTTTAAAGGCAGCTTCCATTCCAGTAGCAGCTGCAGCTCCTGCTGCAAATGCCATGTTCATAAATGGAAAATTTGGTGCCGTTTTAGGCCACAAACCAATTACAACATTTAAACAACAGGCTGGAGTTACTAATGCAGTATTAGGCCCTAATGCTTTCATTGCCCATCGCAAAGCAATCTCAAGCCCACAACCAGCACAACAAGAGTTTCCTGGAAGAAATAATTCTTCTTGACAAGTCTCTAACGCATCTTTTAGTTTTACCATTTCTTATTCCACCTCCAATAATCCATCCCAGAGAGTTCCATGAATTATATCTTTTGGAAGTTCTCCAGTTTCATTTAACTTAACTAACTTTTTTAATTGGTCTTTTTGTTGTTCCAAAGTAACTTCTCTTCCACCTAAACCATTAATTATTGGGATTATACTTGCTGTACCTTTTGTTTCATGCAAAGCAGTTTTAACTTCATTGCTTACAGGGCCACCTGTTTGGGAACCAAAAGCTGTAGCTCTGTCAATAATCCCTAGTAATTTCACCTTTTTAGCAACTTCGATTATATCTTCTGTTGGAAAAGGTCTAAAATACCTTAATTTTACCATTCCAACTTTATAACCTTCTTCTCTCACATCATCAACAGCTTGTTCCATTTGTAGAGCTAAATCTCCATAAATTATCACTCCTACATCAACATTATCAAATTTATACTCTTGGGTTAAGCCATTACCGTAATATCTTCCAAAAATTTTTTCAAATTCTTGTGCGACACTCTTAATTTTATTCTTTGCTCTGATCATAGCATCATGAATTTTCAATCTAAATTCATAATAAAATCCAGAAGGCATAATGAGATTTCCGAACATCATGGGTCTTTTAGGATCTATCCATATATGAGGCCACCCTTTTTCATCTGGTAATGGTGGTAAAAATTTATCTACAAGATCTTGTTCTTCAATTAAAACTGGTTTTGAAGTGTGAGAAAGAATAAAACCACCATATGCAACAAATTTTGGAAGTAAAATATCGTGATCTTCACAAACTTTATATGACATTAGAATTTCGTCATATATTTCTTGATGTGTAGCACAAAAAGAACTCATCCATCCAGTGTCACGCTGACTAATAACATCTGTAAAATCTGCCCATATATTCCATGGTGGTGCTGGAGCCCTGGAAGCAATAGAAACAACTATAGGAAGTCTAGCTCCGGCGGCCCAATGTATCATTTCATGTGCATAAAAAATTCCTTGACCTGAAGTAGCTGTGAAAGTTCGAGTACCTGCTTTACTTGCACCAACAATTGAACCAAAAACACTATGTTCTGATTCTACTTTAATATATTGAGTTCCAGGCATTTCTCCATTATCTACAAATTCAGATAATTTTTCAACTACAATTGTTTGTGGTGTAATTGGATATGCACTGATAACTTGAACTCGTGCAGATTTTGCAGCATAAGCAGCTGCCACATTTCCTTTAATAATTATTGTTTTTTTTTCTTGTATAAATTCTCTTTGAGTCTCAACCATCTTCCACATCACTCTCTCTTAACATTTTTATACTATTTGAGGGACATTCTTTTTCACATATTCCACATCCTTTACAATAAATTAAATCTACTTCAAAAGAACCATCCTCTTTCTTTTTTATTACACCTTCTGGGCAATACATCCAACATATTCCACAATTATTACATCCTTCTTGAATAATAGGTCGGAATGTTCTCCAATCTCCCGTAGTTCCAATACTTCCATCAATTGGTAAAGAAATTGGAATTGGAGATAATTCTTTCCAGTTTTTATATTCTTGAACTTTAGGACGCTCTTTTACCGATTTGTTAATTTTTTTCCACTTTTCTGATTCTGACATATTTAAATCTCCTTTACTGATTCATAAGCATCTTTTGCAACATTCATATTTTTTTCTATTTTACTCTCTCCAAATTCTTTATTTATAACTTTCTCCATAACCTCAAGATCATAATAACCACTAACCTTTCCAAAAGCTCCTAGCATAGGAATATTTAGAATTGGACCACTAGAATGCATAAAATCCCTTTTTATGCAAATTCCTGTAGCATCTATAATAAAAATCTTTATATCTTTTGGAAGATCAATGGCATCTATAGGATCGGGTGAATTAACAATTAGTGATACACCCTCTTTTACAGTTTCCTTAATCTTTGGTATGCTTAGTAGAGATATATCAAACAATAAGATGTAATCTGGATTCACTACACTATCATATGTTTTAATTGATTTATTTCTAGAAACTTTTGTAAAGGCTTGTATCGGAGCACCCCTTCGCTCTGCTCCAATAATAGGTATTGCTATTGTGTCTTTAAAACCTTTCTCAAATGCCATTTCAGCTAACAATTGACTCCCCGTGATACATGTTTGACCACCTCTACAATGCATCGATATTTCAATAATTTTTTCATTTGACAATTTTTTCCACTTTTTTCTTTCTTGATTTTTAAATGCAATATTCATAGGGCAACCAATAAAAACACAGAGTTAAAACTTTTTTTTGGTTGTCTGATATTTTAATTCTTATACTAATACAAGTATAAGAATTAATGATAATAATAATACAAAGTGCTGGATAATAAAATTTCGATTTTCTTTTCTAATCACTCTTATTTCCTCGACTTTATAATATTATTCAAAAATATATAACACTTTTATTTAATATTTTAAAAATTTGAAATCAATAAAAAATTTTCGAAATAGTTTGATAACTTTATGAATAATAAGTGAAAAAGTAATTAAATTCATAATAAAAATAACAGAAAAGAAAAAAAGTGTTTTTTACTATATTTAATTAAAGAAACGTTTTTGTTTTGAAGATATGTCGGAAAAAGCGAAAAATTCAGAAAAACATTTTTCATTCAACTGCCCTGCTTGTAAACAAGGTAAGATTAAAATTAAAAAAACGACATATGATTTACCTGATGGTGATAAAATGCTTATATTAAAATTTGAGTGTAATGTTTGTAATTTTCATAATAACGATATCATCCCTTTAACAACAAATATGAATCCCGGGATTATGAGTTTAAAAGTTACCGAAGAAGAAGATCTCAAATCAAAAATTTATCGCTCACCACTAGGAAAATTAGAGATTCCAGAACTTGAATTAAAAGTAGAACCAGGACCAGGTGCTGATTTTTATTATACAAATGTAGAAGGGATATTATTTAGATTCGAAGCGGCCGTTTCGATTTATAGGAAAAATCTTGAAGAAAAAGACCCTCAAATTGAAGAAATAGACGATATCCTAAATAAATTAAAAAAAGCAATGGAAGGGAAATGTAACTTTACTTTAAAATTAACAGATCCACAGGGTGGAAGTTATATTATTCCACATGATGAATCAAAATATACTTTTGAGAGAATAGAAAAAATAGAATAGAATCAAACTAAAGAATTTTATTTTATTAAAATTTTAGATAAAAATATGGAAGAAATTATAAATAATTTTGTTGAGTTTTTAGCTTTTTTTAAAAAATCCAATTAGAAATATGATTTAGTTTAGTATAATATATATAAATATTAATATAGAAACTGACAGAGTCTCTATATTTAAGATTAATAGTAACTCAAATAAAGATTAAATGTAAAACGGAAAATCTCAAAAAAATTACTTTACATTAAATCCAAAAAATATCTATATCATTGAGTGGATATTATTTATCAAAGAATATTTTCAACTAAATCTAGTTCATTTACAATGAGTTTTTCAGATATTGATAAAGAGTTAGTAGATAACTTATTGGTTTTTTTTAGAAGGATAGAAGAATTACGTAAAACAAAATTTTTTTCATTCTATAGAAATAATGCTTCAAAAGTCTCAATCCATTTTCAAATTCCAACAAAGCAAGTCGAAGTAAAAACAAATGAATTAGATGATGATAATGATGAATTTATAAGATCATTTGTGGCTATTATACGTTTATTTCTTATAGATGTTGATAAATTCTCATTTAGATATCTAGGCGATAACTATTTTAAATCAAATGGAGGTTTGTTATTTCAATTATTTCCAAATGAATCTGATATATTTAATAATTTGAGAAAAATCCTAAATGATTTTTTAAATTCAAAACCTCAATTAATATTGAGAAGAGGTTTCAGAGATAAAAAATATTCATTTGAATCAAATTTGGAAATGATTTATAACTTCGTTTATGGTGGATTAATACATAATAATATTGATAAATTAGAGAAGTATTTTGTTTTTAATTTGCATATTAATGAAGGAAAATATAGTATTTTATATCCAATGTATAGAAATTATATTATTTACATTCTCTTGAATATTGCAAATATTATTGACAAGATTTCTAATATCGTGATTGAAAAGATTTTAACTAAAATATTAACTTATCACATTGAAAAAGCTAATGAATTATACCATACTGATACAATTAAAGCCAGTACTCATTATAATAGTGCATTATAATATTGCTAATCGTATTGGAGATAACGAAAATCGGATTTTATTGCATCAAACTCTAGAAGAGCTAAGTTATATGTTAAATGATGATTCTCTAGCAGTAACTCATAAAAATAAAGCGATTGAAATTGAAAGAGCTATGAAAGGGCTTCCTCCAGATTTCTCAGATTATAATTTTTCTTTTAATTTAAAACAACATGATAATTTAGAGGATAAAAAAAGAGATAGTTAATCTTATTCAAAATTACATAATTAATATAGAAATAAAGAGGTTTAATCTAAATGGTTAATATAAATAAATCTAAATTTAATTGTGCAGATCCAAATCGACCTAAAAGACGGGATGGTAATCAAGGATCTTGTACCTTAAAGTATTCTTCAAAAAAAAAAGGAAATAATCTTTCTAAAAAATATATTGATCACTATAATATTATATCAAAACATTATAATAGATGGTTAACAGACCGAATTCAGAAATACTTAATAAATCTTAAACCTAAAATCAGATTCTTATTTGAACCTTTCACAGAATTTAAAAACATGGGTAAACTTTTTGGGCTTTATAAAAATTATATTCCAACTAATAGGATGATTAATAATGACAAAAAAAAAATAGCTAAAAGTACACTAAAGGAAATGTGTGTTTATTTTAAAAAATTTATTCAAAATTGTATGAATAAATACCCCGATTTAATCCACTCATTAATATTAGTAGAAACTGATATAATCAAATTTATCGATGAATATATAGAGATACTTCAACCAAAGCCAACTCCAGATTATCAAACGTTTAATCACCATCCTAATTTTAGAAGAGACTATTTTAAAATAATCGATACATATGAAAAAGCCTATTGGCTTGGATTTCTATTTGCTGATGGATATATCACTATTGAACATAAAAAAAAAGGAGGTTATTATAGAATGGGGCTTCAATTATCAAACAAGGATAAAGAAATTGTATATGGATTTTGTGAGAATATTGGATTAAATCCTAAATATGTTAAACATCGGCTTGTGGGGAGTGATTTTAGTACAAAATTATATCCTGTTTGTGAAATTCGATGGGGAGATCAAAATATGGCTCAGGATATTATAAATTTAGGAATGAAATATGAATATTGTAAGGTTAAAGGAAGAAGAGTTAAGACACCGAGACTTCCTAACTTGTCAAACCGAAATTTAATGTTGACATTTTTATTAGGTTTTTATGATGGTGATGGTACTCTTGGACTTGATAAAAAGACAGGTAAAATTCGTCCTAGAATTGCTTCCTCAGACGTAGAATTTTTACAACAAATAAATCAATATTTTGGTATTGTATATAAAATTTCTTCTACTACAATGCTATATTTCAATATTAGAAGAAAAAAAATGATTAAAACACTAGGTAGCAGAGTTGATATCGATAAAGAAATTTTTAAAGAAATGTTAGATGCATATAAAAAAAGTCTTGAAAGAAAAAGAGTTCCATTAGAGTATTTTAGTGATACTCTTCAAACTTGAATAATTTAATGACACATGATATTTTTTTTATAATTTGCTTTCTTTCTAGTAGATATATTATCAAAAAAGATTTTAAAAAAGATTTTGAAAGAAGATTATTATGACAATAAAGCGAGTAGGAATTTTAACGGGCGGCGGAGTCATGTTCAAGATTTTCCTTAACTGTCGTATACTGCCCTGGTTTAAATTCAGTCCTCTATGGAATCATGCTTAAAGCATTTGATGTTGGTATTGAATGTATTGGGATTCTCAAAGGTTGGAAAGGATTTATGGAAAATCAAACGATTCCCCTTGATATCGCAGAACTAGATGATTTACATACAGTTGGAGGAACTATCCTATATACAAGTAGAACTAATCCTTTTAAAGGAGTAAGCTCAAAAGAAGATACGGCTATAGAATTGGCTAAAAAGTTTGAAGAATTAGGAATTGATGCTTTAATAGCAATTGGTGGAGATGATACTCTAGGAGTAGCCGATGCTGTATATAACTTTGCCAATGCAAAAGTAGTGGGCTGCCCTAAAACTATAGACAATGATTTAGCAGGAACTCACTATACCTTTGGTTTTTGGAGTGCCGTACAGTTAGCCTCTAATACGCTTGATAATCTCACTACTACCGCTCGTTCACATCAGAGAGTATTTGTTGTAGAAGTAATGGGTAGGGATGCTGGTTTTTTAGCAATGTACAGTGGAATCTCTGCTGGAGCAGATATAATTTTAATCCCAGAAACACCATTTGATTTAGAAAAAGATATTGTTGACGTTTTGAAAAAAAGAGTTAATGCTGGGTATAAATATCACATTATTGCTACATCAGAAGGTGCTTATCCAAATTTGGAATCTTTAAGCAGAGATTTTAAAACTATATCAAAAGAAACAATTGATAAATTACCCAAAGATACATACGGTAACCCATTACTCGTAAAATTGAAAATATCTCAAATTATTATGGATGAGTTAAATTTAAGAGAAGATTTAAAACAGGAATTTCTGAAAAATGATATCGATTTTGAATGTAGAAGTGTAGTTCTTGGGCATACTATGCGCGCTGGAACACCTAATTCATTTGATAGGATCTTAGGATTAAGATTTGGCTTAGCAGCAATGAAACTTGTATTAGAGGGCAAATTTGGGAATATGGTATCGCTTCAAGGAAATAATATTGGAACTATCCCATTATCAGAGGGCGTTGGAAAGAAATATCTAACACCTGATAATGATAAAATGGAATTGCGGGATTTACTTGTAAAAATAAGATATTTATCAAAACAAAAATGATTGTTTTAACTTATTTTTTTTAATACTGTCTCATTAATTTTATTTAACCTATGAATGAAATTAGATAATATTTTTTTACGGTAATAGAAATAAATGGAACATTATCGGAAGTTCTTCCATATTCTATTGAACCCTTGAGTGATTATGCAAATATGTCTATAAACCAGAGTTCTACATGATTTTCCTTAAATACTATTTTAAATTTTATAAATAAATAATTTTCGACGAAATTATTAATTCTTCATTTCTCTTCAATACATTATATAGTTTTATAGCTTATCCAAAGTGCTTTTCTTCTTCATGATCTCCATCTATAGCATCTTGCTCCACATCCCGACTAAGCCATTTTTCACTTAAGATTTCTTTATAATACTCATGTTGTATTATAAGGTTCATTATCTCTGTTGTTCCGGTCCATAATTCACCTATACGAGCATCTCTCAATAACCTTTCTATCGGATAAACCGTTGTGTATCCAATTCCTCCCATTATTTGCATTGCGTTGTTAATGACTTTCCAACAAGCTTTAGTTGAAAATTTTTTAGCTTCTGAAACTAATCTTCTTTGCAATGCTGGAGGTGCTCCAGCATCTATAGATTTTGCTGTGTTATAAACTATTGATCTAGCAGCATCTAAATATGTAATACTATCTGCAATCGTAAAATTTACAGCTTGAAAATTTTTAATTGTTTGACCAAATGCTTTTCTCTTTGTACTGTATTTCGTAGCGATATGTAAACAAGCTCTTGCGAGCCCAATGAATCCAGAGGCAGTAGTTAAACGCTCTGGAACCATCATTTGATAAAAAATTTTGCCTCCAGCACCTTTTTCAAGAATAACATTCTCCTCAGGTATTTGAACATCTTTAAACTTTATACGCCCTGCTCCACCTCCGCGTGTGCCAAGTAATCCATAGATATATTCAGTAGATATATCATCTGTTCTATCTACAATCAACAAACTTAAAGATTTATGGGGATCTGCCTTTGGATCTAAGTTAGTCTTAGCATAAACTAAAAAAAAATCAGCTCCTTCAGCACCTACAACGAACCTCTTTTCTCCATTAAGTATGTAATGGTCACCCTCTTTTATAGCTGTAGAAGTAGCACCAAAAAAATCTGATCCTCCTCGAGGTTCTGTTAATGCTTCAGCAGTAAATTTCTTTCCTTCACACATGGGTTTAAGATATTTTTGTTTTTGTTTTTCAGTCCCAAACTTATTGAGAGCTTCACCACAAATACTCGGTAACGAGAATAAGCAAGCAAGTGAACTCCCTAAAACTCCAATTTCTTCTAGAGCTATAATTTCACTTTCCCAATTCAATCCACGTCCTCCATATTCTTTTGGAAATCTGATTCCTATGAGATTTTTTTTTGCTAAAGCTTGCATCCATTCACTAGGATACTGTATTTCGTTATTATCCATTTGCTTCAATAAAGAAGGAGAAACACTATCTTTTACAAATTCTCGAATTTCCTTTCTAAAAATTTTATACTTTTCACTCAATAGATAATCGTACATTTACTTTCACCTTTCTAATACTAATAAATTATATTCTTAGGTTTATTAATTCTTTTTAAAACTTAAATGTTAAATTACACTCACCCGACAAAAATGAACTCGGGGAGAACCTAAAAGAGTAACATTTATCTTCGTATTTAACTTATTATACTTAATGCCCGCAAAACCTAATGACATTCA
>SDBS01001170.1_pt1 | contig 26809 bp, 22 predicted proteins | sample 2277091 | NCBI WGS metagenome assembly SDBS01 (sample SAMN10404972, study PRJNA504765) | marine sediment metagenome | isolation source: marine sediment core GS10_PC15, 163 cmbsf | place: Arctic Ocean: Southern Knipovich Ridge | collected 2010
TCTTCATGTAAGAATTTATCAATTAAAACAGTTATTACATTGTTTCCAAAACTATTTCTTAAGTGGTTTTTAATTGTTTCATCTTTAACATAATCACTACCAGGTTTTTTTGTTTTATATGCTAACTCTAATATTCGTCTTATACACAATGATGCATTTTCCTTTTCTTCTTCGCATTGAAACCCATTTTTTAATATATCAGATAATTTAAAATAGTAACTTAATAATTTTGGTAGTGTCTCTTTGTAAAGTATCCACTTCGAAATTGATATATTTTCCCCAGCTAAGAAGAGTTTTAAAAAGGAATTTGGTACACGATCCTTTTCTTTAGGTACTAAATTTTTATCGTAAATCCTTTCAAGAAATAATGGATCATGTGACATTACAATCAATTGATCAGGACCCTTTTCTTTTTTTCTAATCATTTTTAAAATAATATCTATTAATCCATCTCGTCTATGTCTATCTAGACTTGTTACGGGATCATCTAATACTATTATCATTCCATTTAGATCAATACTTATTTTTGCAAGAAAGAATGCAAGGGCAATGCTGCGCCTATCACCATCACTTAAAACATTTTCTAATGTAAATTCTAAATCCTTAGATTCTTTTTTTATTTCATGTCCATGTAACGTTAAACACCAATTTAGATTAGTCTTTCCCTTCAAATCTACTTGTGTTTTATCCGGATCAATTTTATACATTTCACCAATCAATTTCCCTATATATTCATTAACTCTATCTGCAAAGCTAATCGGTAATGCAATCTTTGCTTCATTAAATTTCCTTCTAGCATCATCTCTATATCTTGTCCAATTATTTCTTAAACTATACCATAGTTTATATGTACGGCACATTATCTCTACTTTTCTATCGTAGCGGTTCGATAATATTTCATATTTTTTTAATATAACAAGCTCAACATTTACATCAACACCAATTAATTCATCTTTAAGAGATGAAAGCATCGTATTTGCTTCATCAACCTTTCTATTATACAATTCAACTGATTCTCTATGAATGTTAAGTCTATCTAATAATTCTATAATCTTTTCATCAACTTCCATATTAACAAACGGATTAAAAGATTTATCATTTAAACGTCTCTCAACTAAAGTATATAAACCTTTAATTAAAAGGGTACACCCTTCAATATCTTCACTTTGAATGGGCAATGTGACATTAATACCAAGTGCATTGCACACTTTTAAAATATTATTATTATCAGTAAATATTTGCTCAAACTTATATACGATCGAATAATTAATATCACTTAGAATAGATTTAATATTATCCTTTAATTTATTAATATAATTAGTGTATTCAAGGCTAAAATATTCAGAGTATATTTTAAACCACTCTTTCGCAACTGGATTGTTTAGAGATTGACCACAAAAAGGGCAAGCGTTCTCTTCGCTTAAAAGATCAGTAGGTGATTTAAGTTCATCAAACTTTAACTTAACCCAATTTTCATCTCGCTCCTTCATTTTTTCAGAAACATTACTTACAATATCTTTATGAGTATCTTTCGAAAACTGAGCGCTATCATAAAATAATACGGACCGATATAATTCCAAATTTAAATGAGGCATCTTTAAATACTTCAAATTAGCTAGTTGATTAATCTTAACTTTATTTTTTGCTAGAATAACAGCTTCATTCTGCTCCTCTAACAATTCATCAATATTATCGGGAACTTGAACTTCTAAGTATTCAACTATATCATAAGCACCATTAAGATGATTAGTTAGAATATGCGATTTTTCATTTAGCTTATTTTTTGCATTAATTGCCATCTTCTTCCAATATTCATACTTCGTTGACAAATCTACAATGTCTTCGCCAAAGAAAATAAAAAGGCCATGCTTTTGTTCATGGCCTACATGTCCACCAATGTAGACATTTGAATCAACAAAATGAGAATTAAAAACCTCAATATCAAGGCTATCAGGTATAGAGCACCAACAATTATCTTTATATTCTATTATACTGCCATCGCCTAGTGTAAGTTTAACTTGAGGAGAAGGGTGAATAAAACCACTATCGCCTCGTGTACGTCTCGAATAGATTAAACTAGGTTCATTATTCTTTAATGACCTGCAAATTTCTGATAGCGTTGTCTTTCCATAACCATTTAACGAATGGATTAGAGTCAATTTTTCAAAATCAAGATCGCTTTCACAATTCAAAAAGCGTGAAATTCCGGAAATCTTATTTATTCTCTTTATCATCTTTCAACACCCTTAATCATCATTACCACCAAACACTTCTTCAACCCACTTATTTAAGTATAATACTTCAGCTCATAAAATGTGGCCGTAGGTTGGTACTTATCTATCCCTCGTAATCTGAGAGGGCTTGCAGACCCTCCGTCTTTTCGGCATCGTAGAGGAGCGGGCGGGACTTCAGCTCCTGGGAATAATTCTCCCGGAAGCGCTCAATCCACGGGGCGAGTTCTTCATCGGTCCAGCCCAGCCGTGTGCCGTAGAAGTAGGCCAGAAGCGCCGCGTCGGCCCGGTCAATCGCGTCCGAGGCGTTCATCGTAAAGAACTGCCAGGCGCCCTGGGCGGTGACGGCGTCCTCGGCATCGTCCATCCCCCCGCCGCCGGATAAGTCTCCCTCGAGCAGGCGCACCCGGATCTCCGGCGCGTCGCACAAAAGGAGCTGGCTCACGACGAAGTCGCTCATCCCCGACTCGGCCAGGTCGGGCATGAGCATGGCCTCCTCGAAGCGCCGCCGGGCCTCCTCGTAGTTGCCCTCGAGGCGCGACATCTCCGCCGCGAGGTAGACCCGCTCGACGAGCTGCTCCGGCTCCACCTCCCCGGCTTCCAGCGCCTCGTCCAAGAGGACGACGATGGCGTAGGCGTAGTAGTGGCGGTAAAACTCGCCAATATTCTCCGGCCGCAGGCACCACCAGCCGATGAGCAGGGTGTCGGCCAGCTCGACCCTCGTCGCGCCGCGGAACTCCTCCAGCATGTACAGGTTGTAGTACTGTTCCCAGAGCGGCTGTTCCCCGGCTCGGCCGGAAAGAGTCTCGCGGACGAAGGCGGCCTCCTCCTCGGGGAGCTCCTCGCCGAAGCGGCCCACCCAGTCTGCGTAACCGCACTCCGGCGAGTAGCCGATCCAGTAGCACCAGGGCTGGTTGCCGACGGCGTACTGGGCGAAGTCGGTGCCGACGCCGCCGAAGTTGTTCGTGCTCAGGAGCATCATGACCTCGACATCCTCGCCGCACACCGGGCAGGCGCGGGTGTCGGCAAACTGGGTGGTGGCCCCGGCGACAAGGGCCAGAATGGGGAACAAGACGACGCTTCGACGTAACATGGCTCCCATCCTTAGTTGTCTTTTGGACCAGTATAGCACGATTGGCGGCGGGTTGAATTTCACCTTCGCCCGGAGCCGCTCTTTAATTTATACTAAAGGGTACTTGCTCAACAACTAGAACCCCAGCCTCAAGGAGTCCCATGAACTACGAACTTTTGTACCGGCCCAACTTCACCCTGGCCAAGGTCATGCTCGATCCGGACGAGAGCGTCACCGCCGAATCGGGCGCCATGGTCAGCATGTCCGCCGACATCGAGATGAAGACCAAGGCGCGCGGCGGCATCGGCAAGGCCCTCCTTCGCTCCCTGGTCGGCGGCGAGAGCTTCTTCCAGAACACCTTCACCGGCGGCCCCTCCGGCGGCGAGGTCACCTTCGCCCCAACCTACCCCGGCGACGTCATCGAGATGCGGCTCGAAGGCAACACCGTCATGGCCCAGTCCGGCTCCTACATCTTCGACACCGGCGAAATCGAGATCAACACCAAGTTCGGCGGCGGCAAGATGTTCTTCTCCGGCGAGAGCCTTTTCCTCCTCAAGGTCTCCGGCCACGGCGACATCTTCTTCTCCGCCTACGGGGCGATCCACCTGGTCGAGCTCGGCGACGGCGAGGAGTACGTCGTGGACACCGGCCACATCGTCGCCTTCGACGAGTCCGCCACCTTCAAGGTCACCAAGGCCGGCGGGATGAAGTCGCTCTTCTTCTCCGGCGAGGGATTCGTCTGCCGCTTCACCGGTCCCGGACGCGTCTGGGTCCAGACCCGCAACCCGATGTTGTTCCTCCAGATGATCGCCTCCGCGTCGAAGAAATAGCCGACACCGCCTCGAGAGCGGGGATAATAAGCAAGGGGTTAAAACCCCTTGTCTCACGTAAGGCGGGGCCTTCCAACCCCGCCGCCGGCGCTGCCGGAGTAAAATTCGACTTGGCCCGGAGCCGTCCTTTATTTTATACTGAAGGGTACTCGCTCAAAAACCTGACCCCATCCTCTAAGGAGTCCCATGAACTACGAACTTTTGTACCGGCCCAATTTCACCCTGGCCAAGGTCATGCTCGATCCGGGTGAGAGCGTCACCGCCGAGGCGGGCGCCATGGTCACCATGTCCGCCGACATCGAGATGAAGACCAAGGCCCGCGGCGGCGTCGGCAAGGCCCTCCTCCGCTCATTCGTCGGCGGCGAGAGCTTCTTCCAGAACACCTTCACCGGCGGCCCCTCCGGCGGCGAGGTGACCCTGGCCCCCAGCTACCCCGGCGACGTAGTCCACCTCCATCTCGAAGGAAACACCGTCATGGTCCAGTCCGGCTCCTACATCTTCGACACCGGCGAAATCGAGATCAGCACTAAATTCGGCGGCGGCAAGATGCTCTTCTCCGGCGAGCGGATGTTCCTGTTGAAGATCACCGGTAACGGCGACATTTTCATCTCCGCCTACGGCGCCATCCACCTGATCGAGCTCGGCCAGGGCGAGGAGTACATCGTGGACACCGGCCACATCGTCGCCTTCGACGAGTCCGCCACCTTCAAGGTCACCAAGGCCGGCAGCCTCAAATCCCTCTTCTTCTCCGGCGAGGGATTCGTCTGCCGCTTCACCGGTCCCGGACGCGTCTGGGTCCAGACCCGCAATCCGATGATGTTCATGATGGGCTCGAAGTAACGCACAAATCACACGGACGTAGGGGCCGACCTTTAGGTCGGCCCGCGGGCGGGTCTAAAGACCCGCCCCTACATTATTCCCCCTCCCCCCTCTGTAGGGCGGCCCCTCCACGGGCCGCAGTAAAAAGACAAGGGGTTTTAACCCAACAACCTCTGAGACAAGGGGTTTTAACCCCTTGTGCGATGGATCAAGGGGCTGGTTTTGTGCAAGGGGATGAATCCCCTGCGGGCCGCCGCTTCCTTTGTCCCCTCTCCCTTTTAGGGAGGAGCATTCACTCACGGGCTAGGGTGAGGGTCGGGGTGAGGAAGGCGGGGCGTTGTAGCGTCGCCCTTCTTCTGGGGGGAGGGTTGGGGAGGGGGGTAAACCGGACCCATCAACTACCGATTTCAATCCAGCCGCGAATCATGTAGAATAACCGCGTTATCAACCCCACGTGTAAACTCATGCCCTCCACCCGCCGCATAAACACCGCCTTCCGCGAATACTACGCCCTCCTCGACTCCTACGCCGAGAAGGGCGCCGGGACCGAGTCCACCACCGAGCTCGCCATGAAGCGCCTCCTCGGCGACTGGTGCTCCATGTATGGCGACTGGACCCTCATCAAGGCGTCGGTCCCTTTGATCGGCGGCGGCTACGTCATCCCCGACGGCATCATCGTGGACGACAAGAACATCCGCCGGGGCTTCTGGGAGGCCAAGGACACCGACGACGACCTGAAGACCGAAATCGAGAAGAAGCGACTCGCCGGATACCCCTTCGAAAAAAACCTCCTCTTCGACGACACCGTCACCGCCGTCCTCTTCCAGAACGACGCCCGCCTCGGCGACTGCCTCGTCCGAGACCGCGAATGCTTCGAGCGCATGCTCGGGGACTTCTTCGCCTGGTCCAACCCGCCCATAGACGACCTCCATGCGGCGATGGACCGCTTCACCGACGACCTCCCCCTCTTCGCCAAGAGGCTCCATGAACTAATCGCCGAGGCCAAGCGCAAAAACAAAAAATTCGTCGAGCAACTCGACCGCTTCTATGACATGTGCCGGCAGAGCCTCAACCCCTCCGTCACCCCCGCCCAGATCGAAGAAATGCTGGCCCAGCACCTGCTCACCGAGCGCATCGCCCGCCGCGTCTTCCGCTACGACCGCTTCCGCGAGACCAACGCCGTCGCCCGCGAGCTCGAGAACCTCGTGGACGCCTTCCTCGGCGACGCGCCCTCCCGCGACCGCCACATGGCCGGGCTCGACCACTACTTCCACGCCGTCGAGACCTACGCCGAACTCGTCCAAGATTTTTCCGAAAAGCAGGATTTTCTCACCAAGGTCTACGAGCCCTTCCTCAACGTCTACTCCCCCAAGGACGCCGACCGCCTCGGCATCGTATACACCCCGCAGCCGATAGTCCGCTTCATCGTCAACTCCGTCGAGGCCGCCCTGAACGAGCACTTCGGCAAATCCCTGGCCGATAAGGGCGTTCACATCCTCGATCCCTGCACCGGCACCGGCAACTTCATCGTCGAGGTTCTGAAAAAAATAAAAGCCCTGCGGCCCTCCGCCCTGGAATACAAGTATAAAAACGAGCTCTGGGCCAACGAGATACTCCTCCTGCCCTACTACATCGCTGGGTTGAACATCGAGGCCGCCTACCACGCGCACACCGGGACTCATCGGGAGTTCCCCGGCGTCTGCTTCACCGACACGCTCCTTTTGAACACGATTGAGGCCCAGCCCCTCCTCGAAGGCTTTTCCCCCGCCAACGCCGAGCGAGTCCACAAGCAGGAGAAGGCCGACATAACCGTCATCATCGGCAACCCGCCGTACAATAAATTACAAGCAGAAGAAAACCAGGATGCAAAGAATTTATACCATCCAGGTATTTATAAACGAATAAAGAACACATATGCAAAAGATTCAAATGCTACATTATTAAATGCCCTTTACGACCCTTATATTCAGTTCATCCGCTGGGCCACGGACCGCATCGGCGACGAGGGCGTCGTATGCTTCGTCACTAACAATTATTTCCTCAACGGCTTTGCCGCTGACGGAATGCGCAAACACCTGTTGGCCGACTACACCGAAATCTACCACTTTGATTTAGGGGGTAATGCTCGTATAGGGGAGAGTGGCAACGTCTTCGGGATAATGGTCGGTGTCGGCATTACCCTGCTAATTAAGAGCAAGGGCCAGCAGGCAGGGAGTGTCCGGTACTTCAAGGTTGAGGCTAGTACCAGCAGCGAGGAGCGACTGAGTTTACTTACTCTTTCTGACAATTATCAGAAGGTTGAGTTCAACGAACTTCAGCCGACCCACGAGGGCCGGGAGTGGTTCGCGCCGGACAACGACTTTGAGGAGCATTATCTCCTCGGTGATAAAAAGGAGAAGCGGAAGGAAATTAAAGAAGCAACAACCATATTTCATACATATTCGCTTGGTGTTTCAACAAACCGCGATGCCGTTGTCTATGACTTCGACGACTGGCGGTTGGAACAACGCATCCGGGCAATGATCGAGGCTTACAATCTTGAAATTGACCGCTGGAAACGATCGGGCAGGCCGAAAGGTAGAGAGCTGGACGCCTTTGTGGATACGGAGAAAGTAAACTGGAGTTCAACTCTAAAAATGCATCTGCAAAGAGAAAGGTATGCAGCTTTTTCAGAGAAAGAAATACGAACGTCATTGTATCGTCCTTACTCTAAACGATTTCTTTTCTTCGATCCAATTTTCATTGATAGAAGGTTGAAGTTTCCCCACATCTTCCCCACACCGACCACTGAGGAGGAGAATAGGGTAATATGTCTTAGTGGGGAAGGTTCAAGGTCGCTAAACAAAACGGTATTGGTTAGTAAACGGATTGTAAATCTAAACTTTGTTACCGTTGATCCAATTCAATGCTTCCCGCTATATGTATACGACACCGACGGCTCCAACCGGCGCTTGAACGTCACGCCCTGGGGCGTAAAGCTCTTCCGCACCCGCTACGGCCTCAAGGGCGACTTCTACGACCCGAAGGCCGACGCCGACGACCCGGCCTTCGGACCCGTCACCCCGTGGAAAATCTTCCACTACACCTACGCCCTCCTCCACGCAAAAGGCTACCGGGAAAAATACGAGCGCAACCTGAAAAAATCCCTCCCCCGGATTCCGCTTCTGGGCAATAACCGAACGTTCGTTCGGATGGCGGAGCTGGGCGAGGAGCTAGCGACGCAGCACCTGACTTACGAAACGGCGAAACCGTACAAATTGGAACGCATCGAGAAATCCACAAAGGGCGCGGAGTTCGACTGGGCCTGCCCCAAGCTGCGTTTGGACAAAAAAGACCGAACGGTTGTTCGGTATAACGACGTCCTGACGCTCACCGGCGTGCCGCCCGAGGCGCTGGAGTACAAACTGGGCAACCGCAGCGCCGTAGAATGGGTACTGAACCAGTACCGCAAGTTTCCAGCCAGGGACGACTTCGTGATAAAGCTCATCGAGCGGGTGATAACGGTGAGCCTGGGCACGGTGGAGAAAACTAGGGAAATCAACAAGATATGGGACACCCACACCAAATGATTCCCTCTCCCAATGTGTAGGGCGGGGTTTCCCAACCCCGCCGCGTAACGGTTGCCCCCCTCCCTATCCCTCCCCCCAGAGGGGAGAGGGGACAGCCTAAAACCGCTCTACGACCGCCTCTACCACGTGCAGCCAATCATTCTGGGCGTCCATCCACGTCGGCTGGCTCGTCGAATTCAGCGTGTACCAGCAGGAGTAGGACCCGGGTACCAGCGTGCTGGACAGCGCGCTGGCCAGCTCCGTGTTCGAGCTCCATCCGGGGTGGAAGACCTGGCCCTCGTAGAACTCGACACCCCAGTCGGTTACGTCCACCTCGATCCACTCGGCGGTCGCCCAGCTCAGGTTCTCCTGCTTGGCGAACAGCGGTTCGCCGACGGGTCGGTGCGTCCCATCCTGGCCGTCATCGGCGTAGAGCATCACGTCCAAGAGCGGCGCTGTCACCTGTTCTCCGGTGGTGTACATCGCGGCGTAGCCCGACCAGAGGATGCGATAGGCGACCAGGCGGCAATCGAAGGGCGCGGTGAAGGTCGTCGCCAGGGGGTAGTACTCGAACCAGGAGTGGTTGTCAGCGATCTGCGGCCCCCATGAGAGGACCCACCGCCCCTGAGTATCCTCGTAGGCGAGCTGACCCGTTTCCTGATCGGTGGTCGCCACGGTCGTCGCATCGATGACATCCAAATCCATCGGCGCCTCGGCTACGGCCGCCCCTACCGCGGTTCTCCCACCCCCTTCAGCGAATTCACCTTCCTCGGCCAGGATCTCTTCGTCGCCGAACACACTCGGCGCGGGCGTCTGCGCCAGAGCCCAAAGAGCGAGTACGAGGAACAATCCCACTAACAAACGCATCGCCAACCTCCCGCATAAGATGTTACAATTATACACGATATTCGGATTTCTGGTTCCCAACTCAGCAGAGGAGCAACGATGCGGTTTCTAACGGTCCTAGTCATTCTCGCTCTCGCTTTCACCGCTGCAGCCCAGGTGCGCGACTTCGGCCTCGGGCTCATCATCGGCGAACCGACGGGCATCTCGGCCAAGTGGAACTTTTCCCCGCCGCACGCCATGGACTTCCACCTGGCCTGGTCCTTCAACGGCGGAATCGCCGCCGGGGCCGACTGGCTCATCCACATGGGCTGGCTCGCGTTCCCCTGGCGGCCCTACCTGGGCGTCGGAGGGCGGATGGCCGTCCACGAGGGCAAAAAGGACGACCAGGGCGAGCCCGGAGAAGGCGAGGTGCACGTCTCCGGCCGGGGGCTGGTAGGCATCGAGTATCTCTTCCTCGAGGGGCACCTGGGCGTGGCGGCGGAGATCGGCCTGGGACTGGACTTCGTACCCGCCGTGGGCTTCGACCTCTCCGGCGGCATCGCGTTCCGGTACTACTTCTAACCGGCAGAAAGACAGAACGATAAAAGGAACCCGCATGGACTCATACGAGTGCACCATCTGCGGCTACATCTACGATCCCGCTGAGGGCGACCCCGAGAACGGCGTAAAGCCGGGCACCGCCTTCAAGGACCTCCCAGACGACTGGCTCTGCCCCGTGTGCGGGGTCGGCAAGGACGGCTTCGAGAAGGTGTAGTGCAAGGCTCGCGGGGACGGTCGTCCGACAGAGTGAGTATCTTCTTCGCGGAGGCCACGGCGGCTCACCGGTCGGATTTGAAAACCCAACGGGGCCGCCTTTCGGTCTTGTCGCCGTAACCCCCGGAATACGTGGAACGGTTCCTCAAGTTTCTTCCATCCGCAGACAACCTTGAAGGGGGCCGTTCGAGCCCCTTTCACGCCGACCGGCTCCAGCTTGCTCCATTGACAGAAAAAGAACCGCCCGGAGGCCCCTCTATCCATAATATCAATGTCTTTTGAACCACCAAACCGGGATCTATACAAGCGCTACCTGAGTATCCTGGGAATCTCCGACAGAGAGCCCAGCCGAGATGCCTTGGACAGACTGGTAACGGCGCAAATGATACGGGTCCCGTTTGAGAACGTGTCTAAACTCTACCGGATAAAACAGGCGGGGCTACGCGGTTTGCCCGGCCTGGAACGGCATCTGGACGGTATCGAGCTTCACAACTTCGGCGGCACGTGCTATGCGAACAACTATTACTTTTACCTGCTTCTCACGCACGCGGGTTACGACATCATGCTGTGCGGGGCGGACATGGACACCCCGGATGCGCACATAGTCAGCATGGTCACGGTGGACGGACGGGAGTATCTCGTCGACGTCGGCTATGCGGCTCCCTTCTTAAAACCCCTCCCTCGTGATCTGACGCAAGATCACGTAGTCTCGTTGGGTCGTGATCGCTACGTGCTCAAGCCCCAGGATAGAGATGGGGGTTCTCTCCTCGAGTTGTATCGGGACGGTCGCTTGATGCACGGCTATACGGCTAAACCCATACCGCGACGGATCGAGCATTTCGCCCACGGCATTTCAGATTCCTTTACCGACGGATCCAACTTCATGAACGCCCTCCTGCTGGTTCGCTTCTTTCCGAACAGCTCCCTCGTGATTCACAACTTCACGCTCATCAGGTCGGAGGGGACCGAGTCACGGATCCACCGGCTGGCCAACCGGGAGGAACTTACCCAAGCGATCAACGACCACTTCGCCATTCCCGGTGCGATCGCGGCCGAGGCGGTAGCGGGACTCGGGCGGTTCAGGGACGCGTGGGGTCAATCCGGACGCCGCGCTTAAGGACCGCACACGAGGGGAATTAAAACACTTTTCGATGTAGGGGGCCGTAAGGTGGCGACGTTAGCTAATCCAGCGTCGCCCAGCTACAGGCGGTCATCGTCCCCCGGTGAGGCTGAACGAGACGGAATCGAATTGTATATCCTACTCAAATGGTGTAAAATATCCAGGCCCTCACGGGGAACGTGGATACCTCACAAAGAACGAGCGTGGAGCAAGTGGAGGGGCCCCGAGGCAACTCCTCGAGACGGAAAAATTTCGCCGGCACTCGAAACGGGACGGAAACCATGAGCACCGTAAAGGCCTTGGAATCAGAGAGGTTCGGCACGTACATAAAAAGTGCGCTGGGAAAGAAGGCCAGGGACGTCAGGGTCATTCCCGCAAATACAGTGGTGGTCGAACAATGGGTGAGGGAGAAGTGCCAGTTCGGATGCCCGGGGTATGGAAAAAGGTTGACCTGTCCGCCCCACTCCCCCACTCCGGAACAGACGAAAAGTATGATCGCGGCGTATGAATACGCATTTTTGATCCACGGCGACGAGAAAACACCGGTGAACCAAATCGTTGTGGGACTGGAGAAGACGCTGTTTCTGGACGGATATGAAAAAGCGTTCGGGATGGGCGCCGGGCCGTGCTACCTGTGCGACGAGTGCGCCGAACGGTGCAAATATCCCGAAGAGGCGAGACCCTCCATGGAGGCGTGCGGCATAGATGTGTTCACCACCGTCAAGACGCATGGATTACCTATCGAGGTTCTCAAGGATGAGAACTGTGAGCCCAACTACTACGGATTGGTGTTGATAGAATGAGTTCCGAAGCCCTTTGGCGTTGCTTGCGATGCGGCAGCGATTTGTACACAAAAACCGGGCGCATTTCCGAACGATCACCCCAAATTACACGAGGAGTAACTAAAAGATGCGTAAGATGACCGAGGAATTCCTCCGGGCGGCCTTCGCCGGCGAGTCCCAGGCCCACATAAAGTACGCCGCCTTCGCCGACGAGGCCCATAAAGCGGGGTTAAATAACGTTGCCAAGCTCTTTCGCGCCATCAGCTACGCCGAGCGCGTCCACGCGACGAATCATCTCAAAGTGCTGGGGGGCCTGAAAGACACCGGCGACAACCTCCAGGCCGCCATTGACGGCGAGAACTTCGAGGTGGACGAGATGTATCCCGCCTACGACGCCGTAGCCAAGCTCCAGAAGGAAAAAGACGCTGCGAAAAGCATCAATTTCGCCCTCGAGGCCGAGAAGATTCACGCGGCCATGTACGCCGAGGCCAAGAAGGCCGCCGACGGCGGCAAGGACTGGGCCATCGGCGACGTGTACATCTGCCCCAACTGCGGCTACACCCACATTGACAAGGGCGACCTACCCTCTCATTGCCCCGTCTGTGGCTGGAAACAGTCAACTTTTAAGAAGTTCGCTGGCTACGACGAGCTGGTGTAGTTCTTTTCGTTCGACAGAGCTTAAGGGGAGCCATTGAGGCTCCCCTTAAGCTAGGCAAACCAACTAGTATGACAATGGTATAATCATCGGCTGTGTAGAGGAGGCCGATGAATCCCCTTACCAAAGCCTACCGCTGGGTCGAGGACCGAATAGTCCGCCTGCTGGACTACTTCGAGTCGGCGCCGATTACACTCGGGCGGGCGCTGGCGCTCCTCGCCGCCACCTTCGCCTTCCGGAATATCTTCGAGGCCCTGGCCGCCCAAGCCGCCCTCTACTACCCCGCCGCTTTCTTCGTCCACTTCCCCCTGGCCTACCTGCCCGGCATCGTGCTGATCCCGCTCGTCCTGGCCGCCTTATCGGGTGAGAGGGTGGAGCGGGTGACCAAGGTCCTCATCGTGGCCTGGACGCTGACCATCCTCCCGCCGGTCCTCGAGCTGGTCATGGGCCACGTCGGGGCAACGATCAGCTACCTGCCAATCCAGCCCGGACGCTTCTGGTGGAGCGTAACGAACTACTTCAATCCGGCGGTGGGATTCGAGGGTGCCACGGCGGGGGTGCGTCTCGAGGCGGCGCTGGGTGTGGTGCTCGGTGCGTACTACGTTTATCTGAAACGACGCCGGATCTGGATCGCCCTGGTCAGCATCCCGGCAATCTTCTTCGTGATGGTCAACGTCTTCAGCCTTCCCTACATCTTCCACCACATCCTGCGGGCCTTCGGCTCTGACATCCCGCACGTGGCCGCCCTCTTCGGCACGCGCGGCATCGCTCTGCGCCACGCGCTGGACCTCTCCGACTACTCGACGGCCTTGCTGGACCTTCTTTATCTGACACCGCTCCTGGCCCTCTGGCTACTGGTGTACAACCGGAAAAAGCTGTGCCGGGTCGTCCGCTGGACCTTCCGCTTAGATACCGGCGGTTTCGCCCTGGCGACGGTCGCCGGACTCATGCTCGGTTACCGGGCGGTGGGGGCGGGTTTACCTCTGGAAAATCCCCTCGACTGGATGGCCATGCTCGGCGCCGCACTTGCAATGCTGCACGCAGGCCTGGGTATCCGTTTGCTCCTGCCAAAGGAGTCGCCCGGCGACAAACCCAGTTGCGAGGATGACGCCGGCTCATTGACGGACCGTGAGCGAAAGAACATCGGCGCGGTCTGCCTATTCCTGGCCGTCGGATATGCGGGTACGGTGAACTATTACCTGTTGGGAACGCTGGTCGTATTCGCCGCCGCCCAGGCATTCCTTTACCTGCGTCCGTTGAACCTGCGGCGCATCTGGCCGCTTTCGGGTCTCTTCATCGGTGTATCGGTCGTCGCGGCATTAGCCACCGGCCTGGCGGTGTTCATCGGCGGGGCGGTCACCACGGCGCTGCCCGGAGTGCTCACCTGGGGCGTGCTCGTCGCGGCTGTCCTGGGCGCGGGAATCTTGGAACTTAGGCAAGAGGCTTTCCTGGGCGGCTTGCTCAAGAAAAACCGGCGAAGGATCTTCGCCGCGGTGACCTCCTCGCTCGGGGTTCTGCTGGCGATCCTGCTCCCATTGCCCCTCGGTTACCGGCTGGTCCTGGTCGTTCTGGGAATCGGTTTAGCCTTGGTGCTTCTGCTCTCGAAGGAAAGGGCTCCGCGATACGCTCATCTCGTCTGGCCCGTAGCGGTCGTCGTCGTCCTCGGGGGTAGATTGTCTACCGGGGAGGAGCCGTTCCATCTATCCAACCTGCCTCCCAATCCCGTCGCCGTATCCTCCCTCGACGAGGCCGTGGACTTCGAGCGGAACGACCTCTACGCTCACGCGGCCCTCGAGTACGCCCGAGCGGTGCAAGCCGGTGACATGCGGGCTCAGGTTCTCGGACCCCTGGCCTTCAACCTGCGCATGACCGGGAGGATTTCCGAGGCGGAGGCTGTCCTCGAGCGCTCCGTATCCCTCCACCCCGAGCACGCCCCGGCGGTTGTGGACTTGGCGGCGGTAAAGATAGCGCTGGAGAAGATCGAGGAGGGGGTCGCGCTCTACCATCGGGCGCTCCGGCTCTGGCCGAATCTGATCCAGCCCCGGGTAGCCCTGGGAAGACTGGCTCTGGATCGATCGGCGTATTATCGGGAAAACGGGCAGAAGAACCTAGCCGAGGAGTCCTTGACCGAAGCGCTGCGATGGGCGAAAGGGGCCTACGAAATCGATCCGTCGAACGATTCGGCAGCCGGGCTGTTGGCCGTGGTACATGAGGAGTTGGGCAATTACGCCGAAGCCTACGAACTGTGGCAAAGGCGGGCCCACGCATCCCCTCTGGACCCGAACGCCCGCATTGCTTTGGCCAGGCTCGCCCTCAAGCTGGAAAAAGTAGACGAGGCGCGGGAGTGGCTGGAAGAGGCCCGGTCGCTGGATCCGAGCTACGAGATACCCCAGGAACTCCGGGAACTTCTCAGGTAAGTGACAATTAAAAAGGCGGGACCCCCGCCTTTTTCTTCGGGACCAATGTAAAGGCGCTAACCTACGCTGAGGCTCTCCCGCAATTTACCGTAGGGGCGACCCTCTGCGGTCGCCCGCGGGCGGGGGCGGAGCCCCGCCCCTAAACATCGTAACTCGCGGTTAGGGATTCCTTATGTCCCCTCTCCCTTTAAGGGAGAGGGCTAGGGTGAGGGTGAAAAGCGGCGAGGTTACCAAACCCCGCCCTACGAAGGAACTAAGGAACATATACCCCGAGACCTTTGAATAAATCCATTTTTAATCCACCAACACACTTACCCGTTCAGAAAGCAAGGGGTTAAAACCCCTTGTCTGTCATGTGGTTGTGCGCTTATAGCTTAAGATGAGACAAGGAGAAAAAGTCTTCCCTAATGTTATTTTTCAAAGGCCTATTATGATAATAACTTGAATAAATCCTGGAGGGGAATAATCCGGTGAAAAGAGCGAGTCAAACTACGCGGCGCACGCTTCGGCGCGCAAACGTAAAGGCGGGGACCCTCAGCGGGTCCCCTTGGCTCCCCGGGCCGGACTTGAACCAGCAACCAATCGGTTAACAGCCGATTGCTCTACCATTGAGCTACCGAGGATTGAAAGCTCTGTAAACGCCGTCCCCGTCGGGGCGAAGCGGACGTATTTTGCCAAAGGTCGGTAGTCGTGTCAACCCCGGCGGCCTATCCATCGGCCTCGGCGAATTCCTTCAACAGCTCACGCTGTCGCTTGGTGAGCTTCTTCGGGATGGTCACCTTCAGGACGATGTAGTGGTCGCCGATGCGGCCGCTCCGCTCGGCGTGGATGCCCTTTCGCTTAAGACGCAGCTTCGTGCCGGGCTGGGTGCCCGGCGGCACCTTGGCGCATACCTCGCCGTGGATGGTCAGGGTGCACACCTCACCGCCCAGAATCGCAGTCACGAGGGAGATACCCTCCTCGGTGTACACGTCGTTGCCCTTGCGGCGGAAACGGGGGTGGGGATTTGCGCGGACACGTACGTAGAGATCGCCCGGGGAGCCACCGTTCATCCCGGGCTCTCCGCGGCCGGGGATGCGGATCTTCTGATCTTCGGATATGCCGGCCGGTATCTTAACCGCCAGCGCGGTATCACCCTGGGCGCGACCGGTACCGTAGCAGGCCGGGCAGGTCTCATCGGGTATCACCCCCCGCCCGAGGCACCTCGGACAGGTCTGGCTCAGGGCGAAGCCCCCCTGGGACTTGGTCAGACGGCCGCTACCGCCGCAGGTAGCGCAGTTCTGGTATTTCGTCCCCGGCTTACCACCCGAACCCTTACACGCGGGACAGACCCCCGAGGCGGGAACGTGGATCTTGACCTTCCCCCCCTTGGCGACGGTGAGGAAATCAACGCCGATCGTCAAGGTGATGTCCTCGCCGGCCTTCGACGCCGTGCGCGCACGACCCCGCCCTGCGCCGAAGAACTGTCCGAAGATGTCTCCGACCCCTCCGCCGCCGAAAAGATCGCCCAGATCGAAACCGCGTCCACCGAAGCCGCCGACCCCCCCCGCGCCGGCCCGATCGCCCATGCGGGGATCGTAGGAACCGCCGAAGCGCCGAATCGTATCGTACTGTTTCCGTTTCTTTGGATCGGAGAGCACGGAATAAGCCTCCCCCACTTCCTTGAATTTGCGCTCCGCCTCCGCTTCCCCTTTGTTGCGGTCGGGGTGGTACTTCTTCGCCAGCTCCCGGTAGGCGCGCTTGATGTCGGCCTCGCCGGCGTTTTCGGGCACGCCCAGAATCTGATAATAGTCTTTAGCCATCGTTAGCTTCTGGTACCAGTCAACTCAAGCTGATTCCTTGTTCCGCGGCCTTGCCGATCAGATAGTTGATAAAGGACGTACATGACACCAGCATGAATTTAGCATCGTCGAATGTTAGGCTTGGTTCATCTAATAAGGAGTGACGGATTCCATCAGCGTCAGATGTATAGCCGTACAAAGAAGAAAAACTCTTTTTTAATGCGGGGTGTATTTGTTTATTCTTTTCTAGTACTTTTAAAGCTGCACCAAGTGTTACCTTTGGGTCACCTGTTAGTAATTGGGCTATACCCTCTACTGCACTAATGGATTCTTTTATTGAGTTGCGAAAATCAGGGTTTTCGCGGTCAGAAAGGTGCTCAAGAGCTGATTTTAAGTGTGAGTTGACTCCTTTAAAATTATTGGTTTTATCCAGTACTTCTTCAATACAAGCAATCTCTTCTTCAGATGTGATTTCAACGACTTGATTGCCAACCACTCGATAAGCCGCCATCTCTTTTTTCATTATATAATTAAGTTCATCTTTAAAATTTGTTTGATCCTTTTGATTTTGCACAGGTATTTGCGGGGATAATGTAAATTCTATAATATCATATAACTCATACCATTTGCTCTCATTGAAATAGTTTTGTAAATATTTAATAAATTTGGGATATTCTTGATTGATATGCTTTTCTCTTGGACCGTGTTTATAATTGTATGGGAATTCATTGATCGGTTTTATAAAATAAAATTGCCATAAGAGATTAAATACAATTGCCTTATGAGATATGTCAAATTTCCAATTTATATAGCGATAAAATGCATTCCACAATCCTGTTCTTAATTCTTCATCTATTGACTCCCTTTGCAGAGCAGATCTAACTGGTTTGTAGCCCTTTCGCTCGGAAAAAAGCATTTTCACTCCTCTTGTATATTAGTCCCATCGTCAGGCGGCGCCTGAGCCACCACCACCTGGGCGGGGCGCAGGACCACGTCGCCCCAGCGGTATCCGTCGGCGTAGACCTCTATTACGGTGTTCGGCTCGTCGTCGGGCGAGGGATGGACCGCCAGGCACTCGTGGAGGTTGGGATCGAAGGGCTTGCCCAGGGGGTCCATGCGCTCCACGCCCACGGCGGCCAGGGCGGCGTCCAGCTTCTCGATGACCTTCATGATGCCGGCGCGGTAAGCCTCATCGGTCGTTTCGTGAGCGGCGGCCAGGTGCAGATCGTCCACCGCCGGCAGGATCGAGGACAACAGGGTGCGGTAGGCCTCGACGCGGATGAGCTTCCCCTGCGCGAGCTGCCGCTTGCGGTAGTTGTCAAAGTCCGCCGCCAGGCGGAGGTATTTATCCTTGAGCACGGCCAGCTCCTCCTCCGGGGTCGGCGGCTTCTCCTTCTCGACCGACACCAGGTCGTTATCCGATACCTCACTGACACCGGATTCCATCAAGTCATCCGAACCGGCGGAGGGCTCGGCTTCAACGGGATCGGGCTTTTTAGCGTCTTTTTTCATCAGCCTTCAAGGATGGGGGTGAGTTCCTTCCTCACACGGCGCAGCGTCAGGAGCGCCTGGCCCAGATTGCCGCCGAGGAAGATACCCATCCCGAATAAGTAGTCCTTGCCCAGCAGACCGAACACCACCTGGGTCATGTTCTAGGTCACAATATGGAATCGGTTCCGGCACTCGAACCGGTGCCAGATTTTCCTCAGTATAGATTAATTCCTCCATCCTATCAGTCCGGTCGAAGGGCGGGCCCGCCGACCCGCCCTCTTCAATATGTCTCACTACAACCATTCCGAGCGCCCCTCGAACGACCGGTAGTTGGAAGACTTAGATTACGCGGGTTTGACCGCCTGAATCATCGCCGAGACGATGTACTCCTCGGCCCCCGTTCCGGGCGCCCACTCTTTGATGAACTCCCGGCTTTCCTCTTTTATCCGGATTTCGATCCCCGTAAATCCCACCTCGAGCAGAATCCGCTCAAGATCGGTCACGACGGCCGCGCCGCCGATGCAGCTCGAGACGAGGGTCATGTCGCGCCGAAGCTCATCGGGGACCGGCTTCAGGGCCACGATGTCCGAGATCGCCAGACGGCCGCCCGGCTTCAATACCCGGAAGGCATCGGCGAAAACTTTGTCCTTCTCCGGGGAGAGGTTGATGACGCAGTTGGAGAGAATGATGTCAACCGTTCCGTCGCCGACGGGAAGGTGCTCTATCTCGCCGAGGCGAAACTCGACGTTCTCATAGCCACCCTTCTCGGCGTTTTGGCGGGCCTTCGACAGCATGGATTGGGTCATGTCAACCCCGATGACCCTTCCGGTGTCGCCGACCCGTTGGGCCGCCAGGAAGCAATCGATCCCTCCCCCGCTGCCCAGGTCCAGCACCACCTCGCCGGGTTTCAGCGACGCGATCGCCGCGGGGTTGCCACACCCCAGGCCCAGATCGGCCCCCTCGGGCAGATCGTCGAGCTCGTCCACCAAGTAGCCCATCTGATTGGAGGGCGTACAGCAGGAGGGCGTCGGGCCGCAGCAACCGGAGCCGGAGTCCGCATCGGCCACGCGGGCGTAGTGCTCGCTGACCTCCCGGCGCTGTCTCTCTTTGTCGTCACCGCTCATCATTTTCCCCCACTTCGCTTTATCGTCCATTAGAGTGTTTCGCCGGGCGATCTCTCCACGGGCCGCCGACCCGCCCCGTATAGATACTTTATATAATTCTTAAATTGATATTCAATTAGAAAGCGAATACGAAATAAAACATTAACTCTCAAGGAATATTTTTATAAATTTTTTATTAATACATTTCACATATTCATACTTTTCGCAGTGACTTAAAGTCACCCCTAATAATTTTACATCATCTTCTTTCCATGCGTCATTAAATTGAAATCCAGTTGACCACAACCCCCCACCACTAAACCCACCAGGGGGAAGGTCTGTATTGTATGCGACATATATATATTTAACATCAACACTACACGTCCATGAGGGAAATAATATTGGTTGTATCTCAATATGACGTGCAATACCACTTCTAAATGGCTCATCTTTAACATCTACTAACTCGGCTGGCGAACCAGCTAAGGCTATTACATCGTTGCAATCATTATAATCCAAATCAATATCCTCGGATATACCATAATACTGCTTTGTTTCTCTAATAGCCTCATTATTTAGCACTTCTAACAAACATAAATCAAGTTCATCATCGTGTTTTACATAACTTATTTGCCTTGTAAAGTCCTCAATGTAAGGTCCTTTACGATGTGCAATAAAAATCTCATTTTCTTGGTAATATTCTTCAGTATTATTTATTTTTACAACGTGATCTGCTGTTAAAATGTAATTAATCCCTTCGTATTTAATAAGTGTACCCGACCCAATTTCACCTGGCTGGCTTCTTTCTTGCTTAGTTGCAATAATACCAACAGTATAATTTATAATAGCATTTTTTGACTGTGTCTCAAGTTTCGTATCTTTTAAATGTATATATTTCTGAAACTCATTACGAGTAATCATAATATCAATATCTCGTAGTTAGATGAGGGGGTAGCTACTATAAATACCTAACTACCCCCATGGCTTTAGCCTTTTTTGTCGTCGTCGTCAATGACCTCGTAGTCGGCGTCCACGACGTCGTCCTTCGACTCGGCTCCGTCGCCGGTGGGCTCACCGTCTGGCTGTCCCGGCCCGCCGGGAGCGTCCGCCTGGGCGCCGGCCTGCTGATAGAGCTTGCTGGATAGCTCGTTGAGCGCGGCGTTGAGCTGGTCCATGGCCGACCGGACCTCGGTAATATCGTCGCCCTTGAGGTTCTCGCGGACGCGCTCCATGGCGGCCTCGACCTTGGCCTTGTCGTCGGCGGGAACCTTGTCCTCCATGTCCTTGAGGAGCTTCTCGGCGCCGTAGACGGCGGAGTCGGCCTGGTTGCGCAGGTCCACCTCCTCGCGCTTCTTCTTGTCCTCGTCGGCGTGGGCCTCGGCGTCCTTGACCATCCCCTCGATCTCCTCATCGGTTAGGCCGGAGGAGGCGGTGATGGTTATCTGCTGCTGTTGACTGGTGGCCATGTCCTTGGCCGAGACCTTGACGATGCCGTTGGCGTCTATGTCGAAAGAGACCTCGACCTGGGGCACGCCGCGCATGGCGGGGGGGATGCCGGTGAGGTGAAAGCGCCCGATGGTTTTGTTGTACATGGCCATCTCGCGCTCGCCCTGCAGGACGTGGACCTCGACGGTGGTCTGGTTATTCTCGGCGGTGGTGAAGATCTGGCTCTTGTGCACCGGGATGGTGGTGTTGCGGTCGATGAGCCGGGTGAATACGCCGCCCAGGGTCTCGATACCCAGGGAAAGCGGGGTGACGTCCAGGAGGAGGATGTCGGTCACCTCGCCGGACAGGATTCCGGCCTGGATGGCGGCGCCGATGGCCACCACCTCGTCGGGATTGACGCCCCTGTGCGGATCGCGCTTGAAGAGCTCCTTGACTTTGGCCTGTACGGCGGGGATGCGGGTCGAGCCGCCGACCAGGATCACCTCGTCTATGTCGCCGGGCTTCACCCCGGCATCGGACAAGGCTTTCTTGCACGGCTTCACGGTGCGCTCGATCAGTTCGTCAACCAGGGACTCGAACTTGGCCCGGCTCAGCTCCATGTTCAGGTGTTTGGGCCCCGAGGCGTCGGCGGTGACGAAGGGGAGGTTGATCGGGGTGCTCGAAAGGGTGGAGAGCTCCATCTTCGCCTTTTCCGCGGCGTCTTTCAGGCGTTGAAGGGCCATCTTATCGTCGCGCAGGTCTATCCCCTGCTCCTTTTTGAATTCGTCGGCGAGCCAGTCAATGACCCGCTTGTCGAAATCGTCGCCGCCGAGGTGCGTGTCGCCGCTGGTGGATTTGACCTCGAAGACGCCGTCGCCAAGCTCGAGGATGCTGATGTCGAAGGTGCCGCCGCCCAGGTCGAAGACCGCGATGGTCTTGTGCTCTGCGCCCTTATCCAGTCCGTAGGCCAGCGACGCCGCCGTGGGCTCGTTGACGATGCGCAGCACCTCGAGTCCGGCGATCTTCCCGGCGTCCTTGGTGGCCTGGCGCTGGGAGTCCGAGAAGTAGGCCGGCACGGTGATCACGGCCTTGGACACCTTCTCTCCCAGATAATCCTCGGCGGTCTGGCGCATCTTCTGCAGGATCATCGCCGAGATCTCCGGTGGCGTGTAGACCTTGTCGCCGATCTGAACTTGGGCGTCGTTGTTTTTCGCCTCGATGACCTTGTAGGGGACGGTCTTTATCTCCTCGGAGACCTCATCGAACTTGCGTCCCATGAAGCGCTTGATCGAGGAGACGGTGTTGTCGGGGTTGGTGATGGCCTGCCGTTTGGCGACCGGTCCAACCAGCCGTTCACCGTCCTTGGTAAAGGCGACGACGCTGGGGGTGGTCCGGCCTCCCTCGGCGTTGGGGATCACGGTGGGCTCACCGCCCTCCATCACCGCCACGCAGGAGTTTGTCGTCCCAAGGTCTATTCCAATTACTTTTGCCACGGGTGCATCCTCCGGATCTGCTGCAGTTTCACTCTCAGCCCCCAGGCGAGCCTTCCGGCGAGCGACGCCGATTTGTACACCGGGGGTGGGTTCATAAACAAGACCTAACGTTCGTAGAGCTCGAAGGATTCCGTTCCAGGAATCACCTTCCCCTGGAGGTTGATTTGGTTGATCCCCTCTCTGATTTCCATCCTCTTGGTGAAGAGGATGTTCGAGTTGATCTCCCCCGGGGTGGGCTTGCCGCGCTCCGAGGGCACCAAGGCGATGGCGATGGTGTGACTCCCGGTCTCCACCATCTCGGTGTAGCTGGTGAAGATGAACTTGTTGTACCGGGCCGAACCGATGATGACGTCTATCTTGTCGTCAATTACCTCGCGGATAACGTTACCGTCGAACAGGATGTAGAAATAGATCGTTTTCCCGCCGCCCACCTGGTAATCGTCGCCGGAGATGATGATGTTGAGGTGAACCTTCTCCGGGATTTCAACGACCTCCACCACGCCGACCGGCCTGGCGGTCATGAGGGCCCGCTGAACGTCATCGTCCATGTCCAGGTTGCGGTAGACCATGTAGTCATCGGACTCGACCTTGAAGCTGATGCCCGGCGACACGATCAAACGAATGAAGTAGTCCTCATAGTAGTCTATGCGGGCGAGGTTGATCACGTGGTCCCGGGAGAGCGGTTCACCCTGGAGACACAGAAACATCAGCTCATCATTGATGCGGTAATCATCGTCCACCAGAACGACCTCTCGGGCGCTGAACATAGGTTTGGAGCTGGTCTTGATGATTGCATCGATAAGGACATCATCGCGGGCGCCGGCGTTGAGGAGGGCCAGGATATCCCTGGCGTCCAGAGCCTGCGCGGTTAGCACGAAAGCCAAAAGGATAAAGATTGTGAAGGCAGTCCTACGCATTATCAATCCCCTTTTTTTCCAGGTCTGAAGGTAATCAGGGGCCTGACCCGAACCAGGGCCGGCATGTGGGTGGTGAGAACCTCGGTCATCACCTGTTTTAAGAGGGCCACGCTGACCGGCTTGGGTAAAAAGCCGTAAGCGCCGGCGGCGTACGCCCGGAGCAACGACTCCCGTGTCACCGATCCGGTCAGCATCAGGACCGGAAGTCCGGGCTGGTGAACGCGGACCTTCTGCAGTACCGAGAGCCCGCCGCCCCTGGGCATCTCGAGGTCCAGGATGGCGAGGTCAACCAAGGTCCTTTCGAGAAGCCACAGGGCCTCAGCGGCGTCAACGGCAGACAGGGAACGGCAGCCCAAACGGCCGATCATGCGGGCGAGGGAAACGCGGCATTCCCGGTTATCGTCTGCCAACAGCACGGTACGCATTGCCTTCATCTCGCCGGAGGCTTAACGCAAGTACCGTACCAGCCCGTTAATTAGGCGCAGTTATATGTAACTAAAGGACCTACCGCAATGAGGGCGGAACCTCAAACCTCGCCAAGCTACCCCGCTTCTGCCATTAAGTCGTCCCGCCTTCCTGGGGTGCCATTTCGGCACTCATCCCAGAAGCAGATAGCTGAAGGCGAAACCGATCTGGCTGACGATCATGAGGAGGTACATGTGCTTCCAGGAGGGGTGGTTACTCTCCGTGGCTAGCCTCTCCGGGTCCCGGAGTATCAGTCTTACGATATACGCTCCCCAGATGACCAGGATTCCCGCCAGGATGGAGAGGGCCAGTGCCTGCCCCCGTAGGATACCCAGGGAAAGACCCAGGTAGATCAAACCGAAGGGGACGACAAAGAAGGGGGCGATTATCCATGCCGCCCTCCGCACGCCGAAGATGACGGGCAGGGTTCGGCAACCGTACTTGGCATCACCCTCCATGTCGGCGAAGTCCTTCGTCGTCGAGGCTCCGAGGATGAAGAGGAAGAAGATGCCCGCGATGAACCAGACCTCGGCGAACCAAATAGGCTTCACCGCGCTCCAGCCGGCGATTATCAGCAGCCCGCCCCGGGGCAGGGCCATGGTGAAGTTGGCCGTGAAGGCGTTGCGTTTCGTCCTCAGGGGCGGACCTGAGTAGGAATAAGTGATGAAGGCGGTGATGAGAACGATGTAGAAAAAGCGCATGCCAACCAGAAGAGCCAGTCCCATCGCTGCCAGGTAGAAAAAGATACAGGCGATCGCCGCCCCTTTTATTCCCACTTCGCCCGTAACAAGGGGTCTCGTCGGCTTGTTAACCGCGTCTATCTCCCGGTCGAAGATTTGGTTAACGGCGTTGGAGCCCATGTTGAGGGTCGCCGCGGCCAGAGCGCCGAGGAGAATCTTTACGACAAGGTCCCAGGTGAGCTCCATCTGGCCGCCTTCGGGGGAACCCACAGCTACCAGGGCAAAGCAGATAAAGCCGAAGAAGGGCGCCAACAAGGTGAAGGGCCGCGCCAATTTCACGTATCCCTTGAAACTCATCGCATCCTCTCACTGAAGTGTTAAACATTATTCTACCTAAACCCTGGTCGTATTTAAACATAATCACCAACATCATTGAAAACGTACACGTGCCCATCACTTTATGGACAGAGCGGCATGCTGGAAAGTAGAATTCCGGCAGCTTCAATCCTCAACAACTTATGAAGGTACGGGTTGACGTACTTCAATTCGGAGTGGTAAAATGCGGAGTGGATTTCTTTACCCTTCGCATTACCCTCCCTAACCGTTGGTAACCGTACTTCAACACGGTGGAGGGGATTATCGGAGAGATTTCTTAGACTTTTCCCGTTTCGACTATTCCAGGAAAGGGGATTTTCAATGCGAACCAAAGGCCTTACCATTCTGATCGCCTTGGCGCTGGCGGCCGGAGCTTTCGCCTACACCGGAAGCCCGCCGACCACCCTCGAGCTGATCTCCTCGGCCTACGAACGTGGCGAGATCGCCTACACCGACTACGCCCTTTACAAGCTCTACCTCGCCTTCGGCGACGCCGACCGCATCCCCGACGCCTACCGGGGAAACGATAGCCTGGTGGGAGTCTGCGGTTCTCTGCTCCTCTACGACGCCAGTAGATGCCTGAGTAACGGGCTCTTTTCCGAGGAGGAGATTGCCGAGGCCCGGATGTACCTGGGCCGGCCCACCGAAGAGGCCCCGCCCGGCTCGAACCGCGGGTACGGCGTTCCACCCCAGGACATCCAGCACTGGGACACCCCCGATGGCAACTTCCGCATGTGGTGGGTCGAGATCGGTCCTCACGCGCTTTTGTATCCCGAGGATGACGACGGCAGCGGCGTCCCGGACATCGTCGAGATAGTGGCCGAGGGGCTCGAGCATTCCTTCGGCGTCTTCACAGACGATCTGCTCTTCGACTACCCCGTCAAGGACGGCACATGGTACCCAACTGGCGCCGACTACGGCTACGTGGAGGGCGATGACCAGGAGGGCTGGGAGCGCTTCGACGCCTACTTCCGCAGCATGCCCCAGGACGGCATGGATCCCGGTGTCATGGCTTACTGCCAGTACGAGCAACTCTATGAGGAAACCTATTGGGACGACGCCAGCTTCCACATGGCCTTCCGCAACAGTGTGGATCCCGACAGCGTTGACATCGTGGAGAAGACCGTCGCCGCCCACGAACTGGGCCACGGCGTCCAGGCCGGCATTGACTACGACAACCCCTCCCACGTCAAGGAGAAGACCTCGGTCTGGAGCGAGGAGAGGGCCTACCCCCTGGCCAACAATTACCAAGGTGAACGCCTCGGCACCTTCATGGCGTTGCCCCATGTCGGATTGACCCGCCAGGAACTTCTGAGCTGGTACAACGGCACCATCTGGAACCACTACTTCGAGTCTCTCACCTACCAGACCCTGGAGCTACGGAACCTAATGGAGGAGTCCTACGACCTCGACGGGGTCCAACAGGTTAACGCGATCGTCATGTACTGGGAGAACTATGAAAGGCGCACCGAGGAGGGTGTTGACCTCGAGTTCTGCGACGCCTACGACAAGATCTTCCGCGACGCCTACCCGGACAAGGTGTTCGAGGACGAGATGGGCGGCATGGCCTACGCCTTCGCCGACTTCATTGAATGGAATTGGTTCACCGGACAACGCTCCGCAGCCCGTTCCGGCAATGCGGCGAACAACAACGGCCTCTTCTACATAGACGATCAAAACATCAGCGGTTACACCTTCGGCGACTATGAGATCCCGCCCGAGGGCGGCTCCGCTGTGGCCTACCCCCAGGTAAACGATCTCGAGCCCGACGGCTACCGCGAGTTCACCGGAGCTCAGGTGGTCGCCGGCGTCGAAATCCAGATGACCAACGATAACGGTAACATTATAGGCTGCCCCGACGGCCTCGGATCCGACTACTTCCACATCGTCCAGCTCGCCCCGATTCCCGAGGACGCGGTCTTCGCCTTCAAGGGCTACGAAGACAACGAGGAGGACTCCAAGTTCTGGGGCGCCTCCTACATCCTGATGCAGAACGATGCCCAACA
>SDBS01001171.1_pt1 | contig 26799 bp, 28 predicted proteins | sample 2277091 | NCBI WGS metagenome assembly SDBS01 (sample SAMN10404972, study PRJNA504765) | marine sediment metagenome | isolation source: marine sediment core GS10_PC15, 163 cmbsf | place: Arctic Ocean: Southern Knipovich Ridge | collected 2010
TCTTCAAATCGATCCAGATAAAATGAAATGGGCCTGGAATAATGCGTTGCCTGAATCAATTACGATTCGATCTTTGCAAGAAGATGCGCAATTTAATCCGCATAAAAATGTGATTGATAAGACGTATTATTATCATCTATGTGCTCAACGGCCGCTTCCTTTTTGGGCCCGCTATGGCGTGCAACTGCACGGTAAAATTGATTGGGAATTGTTTGAGCAGGCGCTTAAGCTCTTTCAGGGCACGCATAATTTTTGTGCTTTTTATACCGGCGATGATCGTGAAGATACGGTACGAACCATTAAAAAAATTAACTTTGAGTACATAAAACGATATGATGTGTATCGCATAAGTATAATTGGTAAAGCATTTTTGCGGCACATGGTGCGGCGTATAGTGGGAGCCGCATTAGCGGCGGCACAGCGAGAATCAATTGCAATCGATGACGTAAAGCATGCCTTGGATTCAGGAATAACCAATCACGAATTGCCAACGGCGCCAGCTAAAGGATTGATGTTGTATCGCATAACGTATAAGGAGAGATGATGATCAGTCATAAATCTATGAAATTACTTCTACTTGTTTTTTGCATGCAGCCGCTGGTGATATGGGGTATGGAAAGTGATTCAGATTCAAGTAGCGATTCGTCAAGTTATGCATCATCAGAGGAAAAAGAAGAGGAAAAAGATTTTGCAACGTCGAGCGTTCATCTGATATTAGAAAAACGCGAGGGGGGAAATAAGTGTATTAAATTGCATTTGTTATTGTGCAGTAGGCTAGATTCTACTCTAATAAAAGAAAGACTGTTGTTGAAATCCCAACAATTAAAAAAAGCTTATAAAGAGCTCAAGGTTACTCGTGTAGTAGTGAATACTAATAAATCTGAAGAGCCTTATGATTTACATTCTTTTGAAGTGGATGTGAAAAAAGGCACAATGCAAAAACCTGGCAATTTGTTAACCCCTTCTCAATGGATATTCGAAAAATTGAGAGATAGATATGATATTTCTCTGATGATCCAACTGAGCAAACCCCAAGCAATGTCAACTATCAAAGAGAAATTGAAGGGCCTGATTAATCTAAGAGATCTTATGGCGAGTGAAGAATTAGAAGCACAATCATTCAGATGACTAAAAAACGCATACTCCTTATCTCTTTACTCTCACTGGCCATTGCAGGCGGTGCCAGCTAAAGGATTGATGTTGTATCGCATAACCTATGAGGAGACACGATGATATTTTTTCACAATTGCAAGAAACTATTTCTGCTTCTTTTTCTTTTGGTTCCATCTGCTGGGTGGGCTATGAAAGGGATGGAGGATTTGTCGAGTGAGGGTGAGAGTGAACAAGTATATTTGGTAGTTGATCCAGATAAAGTTGAAAGATCTTGTTATTTGCATGCTTTATTGACTGTGAAAGAGGCCACTTTAAAGGGAAAAGCGGCTCAAGATTGTAAAATGCTAGAAGAAATTTATACAAAATTAGATGTTGATTTGATAAAGTATTCACTTTTTAAAATCGATTGTAGAACATTCGTTATACCTAAAATGGAATACGCCTACCTTTCTGACGAATGTCCTTGTAGTCGAAGACAACGGCTTGAATTTATCCATGCATCCAAGCCTGAAAGTATAGTTCTTATTTTAAATAAGGGAATGGCGAAGGAAAAGATTGAAGAACTTTGTAAGGGTTTGCCATTTAAGCCAAAAGTTTTTTGTACGCCAGAAGAATATGATCAATGGACTGCAACATATTTATGTGATGTATATGAATCTGAATGCCAAGATTGAATCACCTTTGATGATGACGAAAATGACGATCACTAAAAAAAGAATACTCAAAGAAAATACAATGAAATACTTTTATAATTGCAAGAAACTGTTTCTGCTTCTTTTTCTTTTGCTTCCATCTGCTGGATGGGCGATGTTTAAAAAATTGGGAGGGGGCAAACAGCAAACGAATGTAACTCAAAAAAGCTACTTTTGCTTAGTGGTTGATTCGAAACATAAAAGAAAATGTCGCTTGTTACACCGATTGTTAAATACGAGCTTGAGTAGTAAAGTTTTAAATAGTTCGAAGTCATCCAAAGTTTTTAATGAGTTAGCCGACCTTTATAAGGCTTTGGGGGTGGTTGAATTAATTCATAATGATTTTACAGTAATTTTTAAAGAAGATATTATACATTTAGAAAACCAAAGCAACACTCATAGTAGTGGGGGGTTTAGGAGGTGTTCTGATGAACAATATCTTTATGAAGATGTAGTCATTAAAACAAATATACTTCACAACCTGAATGGCGTCTCAAAGGTATTATGTGAAAAATTACCTTTTTCTGCAAGGGTCTTTGATCAGAAAGGTCTAATGAAATGGTATACTAACTACCTTGTAAGTCAGTATGAAAACGAAAACGAAAACGAAAACTTAATCACCTTTGATAACGACGATAATGACAATCACTAAAAAACGCATACTCCTTATTTCTTTACTCTCATTTGCCATCGCAAGCGGAGCCACGTGGCTCTTTCTCCAGAAAGAATCAGGCGCGCAGATTATAGAATTTGATATTAAGCGTGATGGCAAAGATATCATGGCGATTTTTGACCGCGATTGGAATTGGCTCATTCCCGGTGATCGAAACAGCTTTTCTCCTGAACTCATGATGACATATCGCGCGCCGCAGAAAAATCCGTTGTACGCAGGAAGATTAAAAATAAAAGTGATGCGAGATGGCGATAAACTTATCGGGTTTGTTGCTTGGTATATGAAAGATGCGCATGATGGATTTTTAAATTTTGTTGATGTTAATCCGGAATATCGTGGCAAAGGTTATGCAGCACAATTGGTGCAGTATGCCATGGATGCGATGATCAAAGATGGTGCAAAAAAACTTATGATGGTGACCTGGCCGCACAATACAAAGGCGCGTAGTATTTATGAACGTCTTGGGTGGCAATTAGTTGGCAGTGATAGTCAAGTTCATTACGAATATACTCCGTAGGTATCGTTGATTTTTCAAAGTAAAAAGTTCTCTTTATTTTATTTGTCATGCGGCCTTATGCAGGCAGCACAAAGATATTACTTGCCTAATATCTTTGATACAAGGGCAAAAAAGGGAAGTTTCCCTTTTTAATCCCTCTTGCGCTTAAAACGATCATCCATTCGCCTTTTTCTTCTTAAACAAAGTTACGTATTCTGTCGTCGAATCGGCTCAGGAATCCTTCAAGCGCATATGCTTCTCATTATAAATTTATCTAGGAATTGAAAGAGATCTTTAATAAGAGCATGTCGTGTTGGAAAAAACGCGGATGGGCCGCACCGATAAGCGCGAATGATTTATTTAATAAAAATAAAGTCCGGTAGCGAGACAGGAGTTCAGATGGTACTCCAGATGAAGCTCATGCATTCGAGCGGAAGATGGATCCAACACGCTGTTGGTGTCCTTTTAGTCAAGATGTTTTAGACAAGTAAAACATCTTGTGCCCCCCGCATAGGGGCGAATGATAAACAACACAAAGAAAATTATTATCGTTTTAAAAAGTCCCAGGGATCTAATTAGTTTTGCAAATTACCCCATTCTTTATATACTAACTCCCATCTTTTTATAACAAACATTCATGTAGGAGTTCTCTATGAAGAAAGCATCTCTAAGCTTGCTTGCGCTTATCTTAATCAGTTCAGCCTCATCTTCTTTTGGCATGGAGCAGCTGCAGGAGAATAATACGAATAATTTTTCGGTGGGAATGGGAATGGTATTAAAAAGCGGGTTGAAAGCAGTTTGTTTTGTACTTGCAATTATAGCTATAAAAGAAGGGGGTCCGGTAGTTTATGATCGACTTAGTCAAATTCAAATGGATTTTCACACGTCAATTACGGATCATCAGCAATTTGCTGTAGAATGCTATTACACTCCAAATCGCAAAGTTGAATGCTTTGACTATCTGCGCCGTCCGTATGAGTTTGGCGTGTGCGCAGCCGACTCAGCAGAAATGTATAAAAAAGTTGAAGATCCAAGCTGAGTGCCCTATGAAAAAATAGAAAGCCAAAACATAAAACGAGAAAACGCCACACGTAGTAAATGATGTGCATTTTAGTGAGGAGCTGTATGTATGAAGTAAGCATGTCTAAGCATTTCTCTATTTCAGCACTTTTAGTATTGTTGTTTTTTGCCATTGCTTCTACGTGCCAAGCTATGGAAGAGATGCATGATGGCGAGGGTAATACGCAAAATTGTGCTGCGAATAAAGAAACTGATAAAGAATCGGAATCATGGTGGCAATCGATAAGAAGGGGATTGTCGTCAGGAAAAAAAACATTATATAGTTTGTTGTTGCTTTTACTGTTTGTAAACCCAATCAATGGAGAGGATGGGCTGATACAGTTTTATGATGGGAGGCATACCTATCAATGGTCGCAAGCGGATGGTGGCTATTTACCAACAGATTTACATCGACCTTATGTGCTTAGATATGGTAATGAAACATGCTTTTATGATTATGAAAAGAAAATTTTCATATTTAATGAAAACTTCAATCAAGAACTGTTCATTAAGATTTTCGAAAAGAAAATTCATGCATCTGAATGTGCTCACCTATGCAAAGCAACGAGTAAGGTTTTTTTGGGACGTTTTCAAGTGGTGAGATGTAAGAAGGATAGCCATAAGTTGCAAAAAATGCGGAGTTATCTTGGGGGTAGTGGAGTGACCTATGTGCGCACAGAGATGAAAGACTCTATAACATTAATGTACCCGGAAAATCTTTACGGCAAAGGGCCTATGGTTGAGCCATATTATGCAAAACTTTCAGATCTAAATACACTATCAGTTCTAAACACAGTAGAAGAAGAAGTTGAAAAAGTTTCAAAATCTCAAAAACGAAAAAAGAAAGCTAAGCCAAAACATAAAAAAAGAAAACGCCGCACGTAGTAAATGATGTGCATTTTAATGAGGAGTTTGTAATGAGATCGATACTAAGATTTCTTTGTGTAGTAATAATGCTGCAAGTTTCAACGCCGTTTGTGCATAGCATGGATGAGGTCAATTTAGATATTGAGGCTCAAAATGATGAAGTACTAGGTGCCGGGCACGAAATAAAGGTTGAGCTTGATGATGAAACGCCACTTTTAAAAGATTCTTCTACGGGCTTAGAAAGAATGAAAGAAATTTGGCCATCAAGGGGATTCGAAAAAATAAAAGAATTCTTACTAAGAAAAGATGTTATATGTGTTACGGGGATGGGTGTCTTGTTTATTACGGTTGTAGGCCTAATTGTGGGGTTGTCGTTAGGCTCACGAGATACAAAACAGGGTAACCATGAGCCCAATCGCAAACAGTATTGTCCTGAGTGCCCTTGGAATAGTTTAGCGATTCCATGCGGGCTCAATAATCCCGAGCTGCGTGGTTTTCCTCCTCTTAATGTGTCCTGCTGGGCTGTGAATCTATGTCAAGAACGCTTGTCTAAGGAAAAGTGCGTACCCTTCTGTACAGGTTTTTTGCATAACAACCATAAATTTTTTCAAACCGGATGGAACCGTACCACCCCAGACTGTAGTACACCATTTGAAAATCCCTTTTTGGTTGTTTGTGGTGATCAAGAAGCAGAATCAACAATGGAACGTTTAACAAACGAGGAGATAGAATTTTGTTCTTTTGAGATCGATAATAGTACTGCCATAGTGGTCTCTTCTGACAATAAAGATGAAACGTATAATGCTTCATCGTATGAACAAAATATACTTCCTCATTCTCAATACATGAAAACAAAATGTGACGATATTGAAAAAGAAGCACAAGAATTTAATGAATGCCAAGGGCCTGTAACGGCCCATTATCATTCTCAAAAACGAAAAAAGCCTAAAAAACATAAAACGAGAAGACGTAAAACACAGTAAATTTTAATTTTTAATGAGGAGTTTGTGATGAGATCGATACTACGATTTTTGTGTGTAGTAATAATGCTCCACGTTGCAACACCGCTTGTGCATGGCATGAGGATAAATGATGGGGATGTTGAGGCCCAAAATGATGAAGTACTAGGTGCCGGGCAGCACTTAGCAATAAACGAAGAAACGCCACTTTTAGATGGTCCTTCTACGGGCTTAGAAAGAATGAAAGAAATTTGGCCATCAGCGGGATTCCAAAAAATAAAAAAATTCCTAAAAAGCGATGCGGGATGTTGTACGGGGACATTAGTCTTGACTGTGGTGACTATAGTCATTCTAGGCTTGCATTATGGATTAGCTCCAGGAGATACAAAACAGGGTAACCATGAGCACAATAATAACACACAGTATTGTCCTGAGTGCCCTTGGAATAGTTTAGCGATTCCATGCGGGCTCTATACTCCCGAGCTGCCTGATTATCCTCCTCCTAATGTGTCCTGCTGGGCTGTGAATAAATGTCAAGAACGCTTGTCTAAGGAAAAGTGCGTACCCTTCTGTACAGGTTTTTTGCATAAGAACCATAAAGTTTTTCAAACCGGATGGAACAGTACCACCCAAAACTGTAGTACAGAATTTGAAAATCCCTTTTTGGTTGTTTGTGGTGAGCAAGAAGCAGAATCAACAATGGAACGTTTAACAAACGAGAAGATAGAATTTTGTTCTTTTGAGATTGATAATGATATTGCCATAGTGGTCTCTTCTGACAATAAAAATGAAACGTATAATGCTTCAGGGTATGAACAAAAGATACTTCCTCATTCTCACTACATGAAAACAAAATGTGACGATATTCAAAATAAAGCACAAAAATTGAATGAATGCCAAGGGCCTGTAACGGCCCGTTATAATTCTCAAAAACGAAAAAAAGTTGTCTCAAAAAATAAAACGAGAAGACGTAAAGCGCAGTAGATGATGGGCATTTAAATAAGGAGTTTGAGATGAGATTGATACTACGATTTTTGTGTGTAGTAATAATGCTGCAAGTTGCAACGCCGTTGATTCATGGTATGGATGAAATTGAGCTAATAGTAGCACAAAATTCGATTGAGAAAAAAATGGGAAGCGCATGCAAGGATGATAAGAATAATAGTCAGATTACACCATTAATAAGCGAAACGAAAGAAAGTAAAGCTCAATATAAAAAGAAGATAATAACCCACCTGCTTAAGTGGGGAGTGGTTTTAAGTTTGCTCGGCGGGGGGATAGTAGGCTTGTTATCGATACCCGACTCTCCTGATGGGAAGGTAAATTTCTGTAAAAAGATCAGCTGGGAGCGGCCAGGTGAAACTTATGCGGATGATGTTGAATATCGATCTATTTGGGCTGTGGGGGAGTGTCAAAATAAGCTTATGGGAGGTGAGTGTCATCCGGTTATGTTTGAGGGATGGCCATACCCAACACCCGTAGGATGGAGGGAAGTAAAAAAAGTTAATTGCTCATATTTCTTTAACTACGGCTTATTTTCTCTCTGCTCTTCTGAAAAAGCAAAGAAAGCGCAAGAAAGTCTTAACAACTCAAATATTTCTTATTGTGGTGTTGATGTAGAGGGAGAGAAGTATGGCGGCATTTTGACTGAATACCACAACCGACGTTACGTAACTAATTTTACTAAATATGATGAAATGCTTAAGAAAAATTCCATGGAAGGGAGCTGTCCAAGTTTAGCGGCGAAAGTGCAGATATATAACGAATGTCTAGGCCCGATAACATGCGATTTAAAATGTTCCCCATTTTCGGAATCTGAAGGGAAAGAATTGCCAAGAAAACAAAAAAATAAAAAACATAAAAGAAAACGCTACACGCAGTAGTAATTGCCGGTAATTTGCATTTTCATTTTTATTAGGTTTATACTCGAGATTATTGTAAATCTTATTTTACTAAAAAGGATAAGTAATGGCTGTTACATTACATCAAAAAGGTGTTGATTTTGCGAGTCAAATGATTCAACAAGGGCGCTTCAATTCAGAAGGGGACTGGGCATCGAACCAACCTTCACCAGCAGATGGTGATACCTATCTTGCAGATCATAGTTGGGATGAGTATGGCAAATGGTTTTTAGGCATGAATCCTGATGCTAATCCAGACACTAAAGAGCGGTATGAATTTCCAGTGGGTAACTTCAAACAAATTTTCCGTAGTGGCGTGATTGCTGCTGAACAACGAGCTGGCCAATATCATCATGAAGATATTAAAGCTGCGGCAAAACAACTTCTCGATATGATGCCAGGGTAAGGTTATTCAGAATGATGACCTTCCATTTCTTTCGGAATGGGAATTCCCATATTTTTTAAAATAAAAGGCGCAATATCGCAGAGCTGCTTGAGTGGCAGCTCTGTATTATTTCCTTCTTCTTTTTTAGTTAGCCATACAAAGGGGACGGGATTAGTGGTATGCGCAGTGCGCGGTTGTTGCGCTTCTTCATTATAGGTATCTTCCGCATTGCCGTGATCAGCAGTTATATACATCGTGCCATTCATTTTTTCCACGACTTCTTTATAAAGGGCGCCGAGCTGGGTATCAACGCATTCCACTGCTTTTATAATTTCTTTGAAGTTGCCGGTATGGCCAATAATATCGGGATTTGCATAATTGATCAGATAAAAATCAGCGGGATGTTTCTGTAGTGAATGAAGCACGGCATCGGTAATGGTCTGTGCCTCCATGCATGATGAAAGTTGATTATACTCTTCTTTTCGGCTGGGAATGAGTGTGCGTGTCTCGGTGCTCACGGGGTCTTCTTGCCCTCCATTAAAAAAGTAGGTTACATGCGCATATTTTTCAGTTTCAGCTATGGTAAAAATAGTTTTTTTATGCGCTTCAAGAACTTGGGTGAGCGTATTTTTAATTAATTTTTGAGGAAACATTACATCAGTTTTGATTTTTCCATCATAGCTGATGGGAGTTACAAATCCATTCAGTTTAAGTTTTTTGGTTTTAAATTCATCAAAATGGGGATCAACAAAACAGGCAGAAATCTGCCGCGCTCGATCTGCTCTGAAATTAAAAAATATAATGCCATCTCCATCTTTGATAGTGGCGCTTGCATCGAGCTGCGTGGGAGGAATAAACTCATCCGAAATGTCTTTTGCATAATAATGATCAATGGCTTTTTGCCAGTCGGTGAATTCTGTTTTTTGTGGCTCTGTGAGCACGCGATAACTTTTTTCGATGCGATCCCAATGTTTGTCCCGATCCATTGCAAAAGATCTGCCCTGAATTGAGCCGATGCGTACACCGGTAATTTTCAGTTTCTCTGCGAGTTCTTTTAAAAATTTTTTAGCCATACGCGGCACGGTATCTCGACCATCTAAAAAAGGGTGCACCACAATGTTTGAAATACCATAATTATGAGCCGCTTTTATAAATCCAAGCAAATGATTCATCGATGAATGGACGCCGGCATCTGAAAGTAGCCCCATTACATGAAGCGTACCGCCATCTTTTTTGACTCGTTCTAAGGTATTTAAAAGAGCGGGATTAGAAAAAAAAGAAGCGTTTTGAATAGTTTTATTCATTGCAACGAGGGGGCTATCAATAACGCGGCCTGCGCCAATAGTTAAATGGCCAACTTCAGAATTGCCGATGTAATTTTCGGGCAATCCAACGGCAGTGCCGGAAGCTTTTAAAATGGCATAGGGATATTCTTTCATGAATCGATCAAAATTGGGGGTTCTCGCATGATAAATAGCATTATCATCAGCCGCTTTTCTCCAACCAAATCCATCAATAATAATGAGCATCGTTACTTTTTTAGTAAACATTACGTTACGTCCTTTTTACTTTTTAGCTATGCAGATTACACTGATTGTATGATGACGTAGCGTATTAACACAAGAAGGATCCCAGGAAGCATAAAACAATAGTGAGTCTACTATTCCTTTTAACATCGTTACCCTGCTTGGGAATGAGTGAAGAGAATGAAGTGGATATGATAGTAGTAATTTTTGAGGACGAACATATAGAGACATAGTAGGGTGTGGCAATTGTTCTATAGAAGTTTTCAATGCACTGAAAGAACCTTCCAGAAACGAACTTGTAGAGTTTTATCCTGAAATTGAAAAACTAGCTAAGAAGATAAAGGAACTAACGGTAGCGGAAGTGAAGAGGCCAATAGTATTTGACGGTGAAATGAAAGAAAGAATAGCATTTGGCGGTAAAATTTGGAGAACAGAAGAGGCCACGCTGTGGGTGAAGAATCTACCCTATATTAACGTTGAGAAGGTAACATATTGGCAAAACGGTTCTGAATGGGTACCTGAGGAGGAGCAACAAAAAAGGAAAAAAGAAAAAAAAGCACAAGCCCTGAATAAAAAAGCCATGAGTGTGGAGCTGACAGTTCTTATGAAGAAGGAGGAAGAGGAGGGGAAAAAGGTTGAAGCTTTACAAAAAAAGGTAAATCGTTGTTGTGTGATTCTTTAATTGCACCACGTTGAGCAGCTTGCTATTTTTTTCTTATCTTATGTCACTCTTTAATCATCAAAATATTCATATATACTCAAAACTATCACTTATGACTTTATAGTGATTTCAAATGGGGAATTTGATTATTTGATTATTGAGATTGGAAAATTATGAAAAAAAAATTGTTATTAGTTGGATTGCTCTGTTCGCTAAGCCCGATTGCGTATGCAAAGGATCAGACACACAGAACAACGTCTCATATGGTGCCAGTTCTTGATGAGACTGATGATGAGATGACCGAGCAGGAAGCTGCCGCTGCCGCAGCAATTGTTCCTGTTCAGCAATCCGCCTTCCGGCAGTGGTGTACCGCAAAAATAAGCAGTATGATAGCGTTTTATATGAGGTGTCAGCGTTATGTGTCCGCACTGCGACGGCACACTAACAGGATAAAAAAACGGCGTAAACGTATGGTTTGATGGTGAAAAAAACCATTTCTCCCTTCCATGAATTTGCGATTTATTACGAGATCCTTTCTGATGATCTTGGTCATAGTGAGACATTCACCGAGACCAATCAAGATTTTATACATCGCATTGCACGCGTTTTGAGAATCAAAGAGGGAGAGCAGTAGGGAAATCATTTTCGTGAAATGAGTAGCGATGTGATGCCTGAGCACCTTGTGCTGACCTGTGGGCCAGAAGCTGATTTCAGTTCAGCAGAAAAACTGCAATTGCAGGCAGCATCCTTTCAAGCGCTTTGGCTAACCCCAACTATTTTACGTGCTGAAACCGCCGCATTATGTTTATCAGCACTATTTCGAACAGTCTTTTCATGATGCGATCAGAAATTTTCAGATACAAATAGTACATAATAGTATTGCGTTTGAGTAATGGGGAGGAGTACACTAGGGAGGACATCCATAGAAGATAAGAATCGCTCGTTACGGAGATACCATGAAGCAAGAAAAATCTGATATTTCGCTTCTACTCACCATTTTAGTTTTATTTAGCGCAAGTATCGGGCTTCTTCATGGCTTTAAGATTTCTTTAGTATCCGCCTCTTCGGGAGAAACGAAACGACCAACTCTTTCCCAGCAGGATATGTTAGATCTCATATTTCCCCACCTTTTTTCAGATAATATGAAAAAGGCGGCTGAAGGAGTCCAGCAATTTGATCGTGATGCACAGGCAAAAGTAGTGCAGCATATTTTGCATGGAGAGGGAGCGGGTCTTACTGAGGTCCAAAAGATAAAATTAGTGGGAGCTCTTGCAGCCCAAGAAGAAGACAGGGCGCGGAAAGCTGAGAAGTTTAGTTTGTTAAGCACTAACTTTCCAAATGTTCCGATTTTTGCCTTTATTATTGCTGAGCATCCAGAACTTATTCTATCAATGAGAAAGTGGGCAAAAAAAGAACGCAAAAAAGAGATTTTTAATAAATGGAAGAATCTATCAATAATCCATGCTTTGATGATGAATGACGTCCCTCTTCTGACCGATCTGTATACGAATGGCATACGTTTAACGCCAAAAGAAGCTTCAGCTGTATTAGATCGAGTAGTGACTGAAGAAAGGGATATTGGATTTGTGCCGTTATTGATTCGCAAATTTGGAGCTCAGATCCATCATAGCTCGGATGGCAAGCGAACTGCTTTGATAAAGGCTGTCGAGACAAAGAATTCTGATATGGTACGGGTACTTGTTGATGAGGGAGCCAATCCTCGTCTTAAATTGGATCCGATTGTTGGATCTGCTCTTCAAGTAGCAGCTCAAAATGGATTAGTGGAGATAGAGGGTATACTTACCGGCTATTAACTCAAATCAGCTGGATGTCTTTTCAAATAGAGAGGGACGAGCTGATGCTCGCCTTGCGTAACAGATTTCCATTCTGCAAGTCCCATCAGAGCAATCTGAGAAAGTGAACAATAAGTAGGATTATTCTCAGGGATATACGCTTTTTCAGAAAGATATTCACTAATCAATTTTTGATGAAGCGCTGTGCCGTTGCCCAGAAATCGAATGGTACCAGGTACTGTTTTAAGTTTTTCCAACAGTATTTTTATGGGATAGACGCCATAAAAGAGTTGTGTGTCATTGTGTTCAACGAGGGTATAGACATCATTACCAAAGGCGTTGAACAGAATTGCAGTAGTAGGATATTTTGGATCTCGCCATTCGCAAGCAGCAGCTTTGAGTGCATTAACTCCTATGAGGGGAATTTGTTTGGCGTAGGCAAGACCGTTTACCGTGGTGATAACTACGCGTAATGTAGTGAAGGGTCCCGGCCCATAATTAGCTGCAATAAAAGAAAGGTCACAAAGTTTGATTTTGGCGCTCATTAAGAGATTATTAATGCGTATAATCAATTCTTTGCTTGCTTTGGTTTTAGTAATCGAATCGGAGTGGGCGCGAGTGGTGCCAGACATGAGAGCGAGTTGCACCTCATCATAGTTGTTTTGGATAGTCAGATAGTACATCGTGGTGCCTGTAACTTAATTGCGGTTTCTACATTTTTGTTGTTGATAAAAAATACTAAATGAATCGTATTCAATCGTTTTTTCTTTCTTCACAATTACTTTTCCACAATTGAGGCATTTCCATCCCTCAAAATTAAGAAAATGATCGAAGAACGACTGAAGTACCATTAAGCCGCCACATTTTTTACAATCCATTACGTGCTCCTTTTTTAAAAACACGCAACCTCAAAACAATGTGGCATTTTCAATTGTGACGACCTGTTTTTCGGTTACAAATTGTCCCTTTTCCCTTCACCCTCAAAATAATCATGGAATCATAGTATTGTCAATGGAGCAAAAAATAGTACCTATTGAAATTTAAGTGAGTCCAAGTAGCTCATAAGAAAAAGAGCTGCAGCTACCGCATGCGACTCTAGTTTTTTCTCTTTTGTCTTGGGGCGAATGAGACGCTCTGCTTGTTTACTTGAAAGGCGTTCATCCCATAAGGCCCATTCTACATTAGGTAGCTCTTTTTCAAGTTTTTCTGCGAAGGCTTCCGTCTTGAGAGTTTGAGCGCTTTTTGTGCCTTTGAGCGTTTTAGGATGCCCAACAACAATAGTTTTGATCGGTTCTTTGTCACAAATATCTTGAAGTTCTTTTAAAAGTTCTTTTGTTGTGACTGTTTTGTATGGGCGCGTAGTTATACCGAGGGCATCCGAGATTGCAATCCCGGTCCACACATCGCCGATATCTAATGCCAACACTTTCATAACGTCCCTTTGAGTGCATATAAATTCTTTTGAAAAAGGAGTATACTAGCCTGTATCGTTAGCTTACATCATTATTCTATAAAGGAAACAGGATGGATTTCTCCCTGATATGGTCTTGGGTGCATTGGCTACTGGGCGCGCCGCTGATTGTATATGCGATAGGGATCGGTATTATCTGTACTGTTGCCTTTGGTTTTATTCAATTTCGCACATTTTTTCGCGCATGGCGGGTTATTCTTATTCCAGAAAAAAAAGTAATTAAATCTGGGGATATGACTCCGTTTCAAGCCTTTATCAACACCTTGAGTACTAATCTTGGGAACGGCAGTATTGTGGGTGCGGCTACCGCTGTGGTATCCGGTGGGCCTGGCGCAGGTATCTGGGTGTTGCTTGTTGGTATTCTCATGATGGCAATACGTTTTGCTGAAGTTTTTGCAAGTACGTGGTACGGTGCGCGGGCACCGAAAGATACCACGCTTGGCGGCCCTATGTTGTATCTTAAAGAGGTGCCGGGTGGCGCAGTGCTTTCCATGCTCTACGGTATTGCGTGTTTGTTTTTTGGATTGATTGTGGGCAACGCAATGCAAACGCATTCGATCAGTCTCAGTATTGCAACCACGTGGGGGGTTAATCCGTATATCACTGCAGGGTGCATTACTGTTTTTATTTTCTACATACTATTTGGGGGGGCGCAACGCATTATTGCAGTATCTGATCGTATTGTTCCCGTTAAAGTATTGGTTTTTTTTGGCGCTGCGATTATTTTGATTGGCTATCATGGTGGCGCTCTCTTTTCAGCTTTACAGCTTATGCTTGAGGGCGCATTTCAGCCGCAAGCAATGGTGGGTGGTATTGTAGGTTTTACGTTGATGCAAGCAATTCAGTCTGGAATGAATCTTTCAGTCACCGCTACCGAATCAGGATTGGGAACGGCGGCTATTTTATTTGGTTACACTGGCAGCACCGATGCGCTTAAGAGCGGACTGATGGGTATGATTAGTACATTTGTGAGCAGCTTGGTTTGCTTTCTTGTTGCTTTATGCATTGTGATCAGTGGTGTGTGGGATTCAGGATTGCAAAGTTCTGCTCTCACTATTTCAGCTTTTAATACAGTGTTTGGGCAATGGGGAGGCTGGCTGGTAAGTTTTCTTTCCATAAGTTTTGGAGCGGGTGTGGTGGTTTCATTTGCATATATTACGCGAGCTGCATGGTTGAGTGTGACGCGCGGTCGCTATGAGTTTGTTTTTGTGGCATTGTATACCATTGCGGCATATCTCGGCGCAGTCACGGTAAAGGAGGAGGATATACATCGTATCTGGAATGCTGTCGCTTTGATCAACGGCACGTTACTCACTATCAATCTCACTGGGCTTTTGTTACTTATGCCGCGACTGGCAAAGTATCTGCGAGAGTCTGAAAAAAAAGCGTAACTCTGTGCGTATGCCAAAAATATATCCGGTTACCTCCCATACCGATCATGTTGGGCCGGGGAGTACGTTTGTAGTGATCGAAGGGTTTGCGCATAATGGCTGTGAGTATATTGCCATAGCGTTGCAAAAAGGTGCTCGCTGTCTTGTAGTTGATCAAGAGCTTTCTGAAGATATGCGTCAACTGGTAGCACGAGCTGGGGCAAAAATTGAATATGTAGCAAATACGCGCAAAGATTTGGCACAGCTCACTGCCCAAGCATCCGGGCAGGCTCACAAAAAATTAAAACTTATTGCTATCACGGGCACCAAAGGCAAAACGACAACGGCTCATCTTTTATTTCATATGCTTAAAAGTGCTGGCATCAAAACTGCGTTGCTCTCTACCGTGGGTAATGCCATTGGTGATATGCAATTTTCGTCTAGTTTAACCACACCGCAGCCAGATTACTTGCATCAATTCTTTAAGGTAGCTGTTGCAAACGGCATTGAATGGGTGGTTATGGAGGTTGCTGCGCAAGCGGTTTCTTTGCATCGCATCGAAGGGTTGCAGTTTGATGCGGTTATTATGACCAACTTTGCGCGCGAACATCTTGAATTTTATGATTCAATGGAAACCTACTTTGCTGATAAACTTAAACTATTAGCGTATCGCAAACCTTCTGCTTTTGCGTGGATAAACAGTGATGATGCCTGGTTATCTCACGTTGAAGCTTCTCGAAGTAATTGGTTTGGCTGTAAAAAAAAAGGGATTCTTACGGGTGCTTTGCAGAGCACAGTTGATTTTACTTTAGCAGCAGATATTACCTATCGAAGTACGCAGTATCGAATTAATTGTCCCACATTATCAGGGGAGTATAATCTTTCAAACATCTTAGCGGCGAGTGGCGGGGCGCTTACTGCAGGACTTTCTTTTGATGAAATTAAAGAAGGAATTGCAACTTTTCCGGCAATAGCGGGAAGGCAAGAGCGGTACGAGCTTGCAAATGGTGCAACTGCTCTTATCGATTATGCGCATAATCCTTTTTCATATCGTGCTTTTTTTAAAACTATCGCTTCATTAGCGGATCATGAGATTGTGGTTTTTGGTGCGGGAGGAGACCGCGATCAAGGTAGGCGCTCAGAAATGGGAGCGATTGCTGCGCAGTATGCAGATATTGTGATTATTACTACCGATAATCCTCGTCATGAAGATCCTGAAAAAATCGCTGCCGACATTCTACGCGGTATTCCTGAAAGTGTGCGTGATTCTGTTATCTGCGAGCCAGATCGCAAAAAGGCAATTGAAAAAGCATATGCGCTTTCAAAAAAAGGCTCCATCATTGCACTTCTCGGCAAAGGGCCAGAAGAATATCAATTGATTGGTGATACAAAAATACCGTTTAGTGAGCGAGAGCTTTTATTGCAGATGGTAGAATGAATACGTGAATTTTATAGTTTTACCTTAGGTGGTTTAGTTATCTGTTGCTTAATATACCCCTTCAGTTTCCACGTAACATATAAAAAAATGATTAATTTGAGAGCTTGTTGTTTATTAATATTTTTTAACGAAGCGATTTTTTCAAGAATGGCATCTTTATATGCTTCGAGGCATTCGGGCCCACATCTCAAATATTCTTTTACTAATGAACTAACTCGCCCATAGCGAGCAGCAAATCGGGACGGGATATCCATCTTACTTTTGAGTAGCAATGGCGCACTCAGTACAAGAAGCAGTAAAAATATGGCTAATTTTTTCATAATGTCCCCTCCAGTGGCTTGTATGCAATATTGAAGATAGGTTAGCAAGTTTGCTTCTTCAAACACAATCAAAGAGGGGCAAAAGACCGTCCAGACTTGAAAAATGGGTCCAATCTGGTAGGATGACTACTATCCTATTAGTATAATCCTCAATTATTACAGGAGTTTCTATGTTACTGCAGCATTATTTTCTGATTTTCACGGGGACCGCCGTATGTGGGCTCCTGGTGGTTATTGGACTTTTAAGCCGAATCAGTGCGATGCGGGTTGATAATGAGAAGGCACAGCGAATTGCCGATGCGATCAGCGAAGGCGCAATGGCTTTTTTAAAAGAAGAATATCGTCTTATTGTTGTTGTAGTAGCAGTAGTTGCTTCCGTTCTTGCCTATTTCTTTTCTCCATTATCAGCAGCTGTTTTTTCCATTGGATCACTTTTATCGTTGATTACTGGTTTTCTTGGCATGAAGGCAGCTACGCTCGCCAACGTACGAACTACCATAGCAGCAAAAGAAGGTGGCGAACATGCAGCGTTTTTAGTGGCTCTTTTTGGTGGTGGCGTGATGGGATTTGCCGTAGCAAGTTTTGGCCTTTTTGGTTTGGGCACCCTGTTTTATCTGTTTTTTGATCGCCCTGATTTTATTATACTTCTCACCAGTTTTGGATTGGGGGGAAGTTTGGTTGCTTTTTTTGCACGTGTTGGCGGCGGTATTTACACCAAGTCTGCTGATATAGGCGCTGATTTGGTAGGTAAAGTTGAGATGGGAATTCCTGAAGATGATCCGCGTAATCCAGCGGTTATTGCAGATAATGTGGGAGATTGTGTAGGTGATACTGCGGGAATGGGGGCTGATATTTATGAATCATATATCGGCGCACTGATTTCTTCAATCATATTAAGTTTGAAAGCTTATGGTGTTTCGATTCCGTATGCTACCTTACCTCTCATGCTTGCCGTATTTGGTCTGGGGGGATCGTTACTTGGACTTCTTTCTAATTTTGTTATTAAAACGAATCCTGCAGCAATGTTACGGAATGCTACCTATTTTGCAATTATTTTTTTATTGATCACGTCTTATTACTATCTCAGAATTTTTGATATGGAGCCGCGATTGTACATTTCTATTTTCTTAGGCTGCATGGCTGGCATAGTGATTGGCCTCATTACGGAGTATTTCACCGGAGGTAAGCCGGTTGAACAAGTGGCCAAGAGTTCTCAGTCGGGAGCGGCTACTAATCTCATTGAAGGCTTGGCAGTTGGCATGGAGTCAACAGTAGCTCCCGTAATTATTTTATCGGGCATTGTATTAATTGCGCATATCTATGGGGGAGGGTTGTTTGGTGTCTCACTTGCAGCAGTATCGATGCTTGCAACTGTGGGTATTACCATGACAGTAGATGCCTATGGCCCGATTGCTGATAATGCGGGCGGTATTGCTGTGATGTCTGGTTTTGATCCAGAGGTACGTAAAATTACTGATAAACTTGATGCGCTTGGCAATACTACGGCGGCTATGGGCAAAGGTTTTGCGATTGGTTCTGCGCTTCTCACTGCATTGGCATTGTTTTCAGCGTATGCTCTTGAAGCAGGTATCTCTAGTCTTAATTTGTTAGATCCTACAGTGCTTGTGGGTATTTTTATTGGGGCAACCGTTCCCTTCATGATTTCTGCGCTTACTATGCGTTCGGTAGGGCAAGCAGCGTTGCAAATGGTTTTTGAAGTGCGCCGTCAATTTAAAGAAATTGCAGGTCTTATGGAAGGCAAAGCAGAGCCTGACTATAAGCGATGTGTAATGATTAGCACCAAAGCAGCATTACGTGAAATGATTTTACCGGGTATTATTACTATTTCATTGCCTATTTTAATGAAATATGTGCTGGGCGTTACCGCGCTTGGTGGTTTCTTAGTTGGAGCCACGGTAGTGGGCGTATTACTTGCGCTTATGATGGCAAATGCAGGCGGGGTATGGGATAATGCAAAGAAATATATTGAAGCGGGCAATTTAGGCGGCAAAGGCTCTGAAGCGCATAAAGCGGCGGTGATTGGGGACACCGTTGGAGATCCTTTCAAAGATACTTCTGGTCCAGCCCTCAATATTTTAATCAAACTCATGTCTATCGTATCTCTACTTCTGGTATTAGCTGGCTAATTAATTTAGCACTGAGCAAAAAGAACACAAAAATGGGGCCCTTTTTTTGCGTAAAACCCTTTATTTAAGGGGTTTGTTTGGAGTATAGTGAAAAGAAGGAAGAAGAAGTAGTTAATCTAAAGTCGTTGCACTTTATACAATTGTTAGGGGGAATGATGAAGAAGATTTTTCTTAATCTATTATTAGTATCCTGTTTTATCTCTTCTATAAATATAAAGGCAGATAAGCCGGACCCGGAAGAGGAGAGGAAGGCACTTAGGGGGTTGGTGATAGTTTCGGGGGCTCTTATTGGAATAGCTTTTGGTGTACCTTTTGTAATATCACTTAGAAACATCAAGGAATGGGAGAGTTTGGCATTAGGAGTTCCGGCAGAGGCTTTTAGTGTTCCTCTTACGCAAGAAAATAAGGTATTATTAGAAGCTGCAAAAGACAAAGATAAAATGGTTATAAGAGAAATACTGAGAAGATTAAATCAAGATACATTTGGCACTACTAACCATGAACAAATAAAAAGCATTTTAGATAAGTTGCCCTTCTTGAACACTTCGCCTCGTCTGATTTCACAACCAGCGTTGGCTTCTGCTGTAAACGATGCTTTTCAAAAATTTGAAAAAAAATATCCGCAGGTGCTATATAAGTGGGACAGTCTGAAGCGTCTATATGGAGCAGTAGATGCTGTATATAATAAAAAGGGCCAATACCAGCGATTTTTTGGCTTGCGTCTGATGAACTCAGCTGAGTTCATTGCAATAAAAGAAATGCTTGATAAGCAACTGGGGATTTTGGATTGATGGTGCAGCTCACAAGTAAGCGTTAGAGAGAGATAAAAGGGCCCCAAAATGGGCCCTTTTTTATAACTCTTGCTTCCCCTAATTTTCTTATGCTACGGTTGAGTCAATTATCGTGAACCATGCGAGGGGTTAGGGGGACAGATGAATGGTCACGTACTACTGCAGCACTCACGTGCTGCATGTTTTATTTTACTCACTTGTTGCACGCCTGCATGGGCACTCAAAATGGGGGTTGAAAATTTAGGCACTCCCGTCTTTGAAGCATTAACAAAAAAACAAGGCACCTTGCCGCGCGTTGGTTTGATTAGTAATCAAACTGGCACAGATCAAGCAGGCAACCGCACCGTTGATATTTTGCAGCAAGAAGGCATGCGTATTGTTTACATCTTAGCGCCGGAACATGGTTTTGATGGGAAGGCTCCTGCAGGAAAACCTATTGTGAATGGTGTTGACCAAAAGACTGGTATCCCGATTGTAAGCATTTATGGGCATGGAGGCGATTCTTCTATTGCGGGAAAACGGCTTAATCCTGCAACGCTTAAGCAATTGGACGTGCTAGTATATGATATTCAAGATTCTGGTATGCGCCATTATACGTATATTTCTACGATGCTGTGTGCTCTGGAAGCTGCAGCAGAATATAATAAACCGATCTATATTCTTGATCGCCCGAATCTTTTGGGAATCAATATGGAAGGCCCGTTAGTTGATACCGGCCTTAAATCTTTTATCTCGATTGCGCCTATTCCATTACGGCATGGGATGACGGGTGGGGAGCTTGCCTGCTATTTTAATGCACATCTCCTTAAAAAGCCGGCCTGCCTGCATGTGATTCCCCTAAAAAAATATAATCGCGTTATGCGCGTTCCCTTTTTACAAGCACTGTCTCCCAATATACCAACGGAGCAATCGCTCTATGGGTATAGTTTTTTAGGCTTATTGGGTGAGATTAAGCCCTTTGAAATAGCAGTAGGCACGCCACTCGCCTTTCAAACAATAATGCTTCCCGATTCAGAACATTTTCCTCCCTTTGAATGGAAGAAGTTATCTGCCCTTTTAAAAAAGTATGGCATTCGTTCGTATCATGAAACGCTTATGAAAAGGGAGTGCCGCTATACGGGGCTTCGACTGAAATTTCCTAAAAGTGCCCGCTTTGCTTCTTTTGAGTTGTTGCTTAACGTCTTAGATTTTTTTAAAAAGCGGAGGATTGCTTTTTCTTTTTCACCCATGTTTGATAAGGCTATAGGGACTCGTAAGGTGAGAAAATGGTATGAAAATCGTCTTTCTCTTGCAGAAATAACCGCGCAAGCGCGAAATGATCTACAGGAATTTTACAAAAAGGCACAATCAAGCTTTTTATATCGGCCGTATCCACGAATTAAGACATAGTTGAATCAGGAAATTAATTTATTAAAACGCTGTTATCTAAGCAATATTATCCCTACCGTTCGCCCTGAGCGTGTCGAAGGGTATCGAACGGCCAAATATAGAAAAACTTTGGAAGATAAATTATTTGTGACATTTTTTCTTCAAAAGATGTTGGCTAATGAAAGTATTTAAACCCTTCGACAAGCTCAGGGCGAACGGAGTGAGGGATGAGCGCAGCGTTCACTAGTGCCGTGCCGGGCGAAGCTTTAGCGAAGACTGGAGTTTATCGAACTATCAGGGCGAACGGTTAGTGAGGGCTTTTTATATTGGCCGTATCCACAGATTAAGAGACGTAAAAAAGCGGGAGTGCTCCCGCTTTTTTACTAAAGTAGATGAATGAATTTATCCGCCAAAGAATCCTTTAATAGCATCGATAACAGTAGTAAAGAATTCTTGTATTTTCACAAAAATCATGATGATAAAGCCTTTAATTGCGTCGAAGATCCGTACAAAAATATTTGGTTCAGCAGCAGGAGCCGGTACTGCAGGAGCTTCCGCCTTAACACTGACTTTTTCGGCAACTTCTGGAGAGAGTTGCGCTGCTTCATTTTGAGCTAGCTGGAAGTTTTTTCTCAGATTTTCTCTTAAGTGATCTTTGAATGCAGGCATATTTTGTACGCCGATTTCTTCAACTTTTTTTGAGCCATTTTCAATATACACAAAGGTGGGGACCCCGACGATACCATTTTGTTTGCTGACGCCATCAAGCTTGTCTACATCCACTTGGGCAAATGCAACTTGTTGAAATTCGTTCTCATCGGCTATTTCTTCGTAGGGTTTTTTGATGCCGTTACACACGCTGCACCAATCGGCAGAAAATTCGACCACCATGTTTTTATTGCTATCTAGTGCTTGTTTGTATTGATTTTCATCTGCTATATGAATGATTTTTGCCTCAATAACTGCACAGGATAGCGCTGTAAGCAGTATGGCATATAGAAAACGATGGTTCATTTTCGGTCTCCTTCTTTCCAGGGTTTCGTTTTTCGCCCTGATTCTAGCACAAACCAGTTTTGCAATTCAATCCAAATTTGCTGATAGATGTTAAATGCGGATTTGATCTTGTATGATTGACTCATAATTATTTATTTGAGCCATTTTTGTTCTAAAAAATCTCTCTATCAATTGACTCAGGCGCAGCTTTGAAACTGTTGGCAAGGACTACGTATTTTGATTCAGAAAGAAATAAAACGAGTGTGCTAATATTAAAAAAATGAAGAATAAGTTTTTCTCAAAATTTTTTAAAAAACTGTTTGATTAAGCTTTTTTTACCCGTTACATTATTCGGTAAGATAAACAGTGTAATATTCTTATAGTCACATTTTTCTAAATCCATCTAAGTGTATTTGGTTGCTTTGTGCAACTACAAAAAAAGAGAGCCGTTGAAAAATAATCGGAAGGGGTAGTGCACCCCTCAACTAAAAAAAAGGACGTACTATGAGTAATCGCCTAGATGAACGAAAGGATTTTATGAATGACACCACGCCGGTAATGGATGTGTCTACGCTATACAATCAAACTTCCGACGTTGAAACGACGTCGATTTCATTTCGGGTTACGAAACGAGATGGTTCTCTTGTACCATTGGATCAGCAACTTATCAAACGATCAATTGTATGGGCACAAGCGGGATCTGAAGAAGATAGTGATACCAATTTACTCCTCGAGGAAGTACTGCGTAATTGCTTTGATAAAATCACGCAACCAGAAATTTCAGATGCGATGATTATGGCTGCAGTCGCATTTATTGAGCGTGACCCTGCCTATGGATATGTTGCTGCTCGTCTTCTTTTTAAAAAATTATTTCGTGAGGCCACGCAGGCATCTATTTTAGATTCGGATGTTGATCATGCCTATTGCGTGCAATTTAAGCAGGGTATTGCCAAAGGGGTGGAAGGGGAAGGATTCGATAAGCGTCTATTAGATTTTGATTTAGATCGTCTTACGCTCAGCTTGGTGCCAGAGCGAGATCATTTGTTTGATTATATGGGATTGCGTACCTTGTATGAGCGCTATTTTGTGCAAGATGAAAAAAGCTATCTTGAGTTGCCGCAAGGATTTTGGATGCGCGTAGCCATGGGGCTTGCGATTGAAGAGCCGCATAAAAATGAAAAAGCGATTGAGTTTTATAATCTGATTTCTCAATTACAGTATGTACCAAGTACGCCGACGTTATTGCATAGCGGCCTGACTCGCGCCCAACTGAGCTCTTGTTTTTTAGGCACCGTGCAGGATGACTTACATCATATTTTTAAATGCATTGGCGATTGCGCGCAAATGGCGAAATGGTCGGGCGGGGTGGCCTATGACTGGACCAATATCCGAGCGTGTGGTTCTTGGATTAAGAGCATTAAAACAGAAAGTCAGGGGGTAATTCCCTACCTTAAAGTGGCTAATGACACGATTGCATCGATCAACCGAAGTGGCCGACGGCGTGGTGCGGGTGTGGTGTACTTAGAAACGTGGCACATGGAAATCGAAGATTTTCTTGATCTGCGCAGAAATACTGGCGACGAACGAAGGCGCACGCATGACATGAATACTGCCAACTGGGTGCCCGATCTTTTCATGAAACGAATGCTTTCGGATGGCGAATGGACATTGTTCTCGCCTGAGGAAGTTCCAGAGCTTCACAGCTTGTATGGCAAAGCATTTGAAGCGCGCTATGAAGAGTATGAGCGCAAAGCACGTGCTGGTCAGATGAAATTACATAAAGTACTCAAAGCAAAAGATCTGTGGCGAAAAATGCTTACGCGGTTGTTTGAGACAGGGCACCCATGGATTACGTTCAAAGATTCTTGCAATATTCGTTCTCCACAAGATCATGCAGGAGTGGTGCATTGCTCTAATCTATGCACAGAAATTACCCTCAATACTTCACAAGATGAAACAGCGGTGTGCAATTTGGGCTCTATAAATTTGTCCCATCATATTAGTAACGGAAAACTTGATCATGAGCTCCTTGCACAAACGGTGGAGACAGCCGTTCGTATGCTTGATAATGTGATTGATATCAATTTTTATCCAACGCAAGAAGGCAAAACGTCAAACTCTCGCCATCGGCCGATTGGGCTTGGCTTGATGGGCTTTCAAGATGCGCTCTATAAATTGAACATGCCGTTTGATAACGCACAAGTTGTTTTATTTGCTGATGAGGTAATGGAGTTTATTTCCTACCATGCGATTTTGACTTCTTCCAAATTAGCAAAAGAGCGAGGGATCTACTCTACGTATCAGGGATCAAAGTGGGAGCGTAATATATTTCCAGCAGACACCATAGATCTTTTAGAGCAAGAACGGGGAATGCCTATCACTATCAATAAACGTTCGGGAAAATTGGATTGGGCTCCGGTGCGCGAGCATGTGCAAAAATATGGTATGCGTAACTCAAATACGATGGCCATTGCGCCAACTGCTACGATTTCTACGATTGCCAACTGTGTTCCCTGCATTGAGCCGATTTACAAAAACATTTATGTAAAAGCAAACATGACGGGCGAATTTACCGTGGTGAACAAATATTTGGTAGAGGATTTAAAGCAGCTGGGCCTCTGGGATCAAGATATGCTTGATCAAATCAAATATTATGACGGCAATCTTCAGCAGATAACGCGTATCCCGCAGCAGCTGAAAGACACCTATAAAGAAGTGTTTGAAATTGATCCTCTCCATTTGGTGAACGTGACGGCAGCACGCGGTAAATGGATCGATCAGAGCCAATCGCATAATGTTTTTATACAGGGAGTTTCAGGCAAGCTCTTGAATGACGTTTATATAGCGGGATGGAAAGCTGGCTTGAAAACATTCTATTACTTGCGTACAATGGGCGCCAGCCAAATTGAAAAATCTACGTTGGATGCAAAAAAATTTGGATTCACGCAAAAACGAGCGACGAGTAATGGAAATGGAAGCAGTGTAGCAACAAACAGTAGTGGTAACGGTCAAACAACCCCGCAAGCATGCTCTCTTGAAAATGAAGATTGCGAAGCGTGCCAATAAGGAACAGAAGTGAAAAAAGACGGCATCATAAATAATTCAATAGTAGATCCCAATAAAATTCTCCCCATGAGATACATGTGGGCGCGTCACCACTATAAAGACGGCGTAGCCAATAACTGGACACCGGAAGAAATTTCTATGCAGAAGGATGTTGAGCAATGGAAATCGGCCACTGCTCTTTCTGAAACAGAGCGCCGCATGATTCTTTGGAATCTTGGGTTTTTTTCTACGGCAGAATCCTTGACCGCCAACAATTTAGTGTTGAGCGTGTATCAGCATGTGACTAATCCTGAATGTAGGCAATATATATTGCGGCAAGCATATGAAGAGGCGGTGCATACTGATACGTTTATATATTGCTGCGATTCGTTGGGCCTCGATCCGGATGAAATTTATAGCATGTACGAAACAATTCCAACGATCAAAGACAAAGATGATTTTGTGGTGAATCTCACCAAATCGATTTTAGATCCAAACTTTAAGACCGATTCTCCCGAAAATATTCAGCGCTTTTTACATGATCTGATTGGTTTTTATGTGATCATGGAAGGAATCTTTTTCTATGCAGGCTTTGCTATGATGCTTGCCTTAAGGCGCCAGAATAAAATGGTAGGCATTGGCGAGCAGTTTGAATATATTATGCGCGATGAAAGCTTGCACTTGGCTTTTGGCTGCGATCTTATCAACACGATTAAAGCAGAAAATCCTGAAGTATGGACGGCGCAGTTTCAAAAAGAGATGATTGAACTCATCAAACAATCAGTGGTACTTGAAAAGAAATATGCATTTGATGCCTGCCCAGAAGGAGTGCTCGGGATTAATCCGCAGCAGTTTTCTGATTACGTTGAATATATTGCCGATCGCCGCCTCGAGCGCATTGATTTGCCAAAGCTCTATGGCCGAGCAAATCCTTTCCCTTGGATGTCTCAAGCAACTGATCTTGCAAAAGAAAAGAACTTTTTCGAAACGCGTGTCACCGAATATCAAACGGCCGGTTCATTAGATTGGGAATAGCCAAAAAGGAGTGGATTATGAAAAAACGATTTGGTTTTTTATGCCTTTCAATTCTTATATCATCCTTTATGATTTATGGCGTCAAAGATTTGGATGATTCTGGTCTCAACTCACCTGATCAGTATCATCTTACGCGTTATGCGCTTAGAGAACACTGGATAGAAAAGTCAGATCTAGAAAAACAGTCGCGGGACAATGAAGAAAAAGTGAGAGAGATCCAGCCAGAGAGATATGAAACGCTATTAAAACTCCTGTGGCAAGTGAAGGAATATCACGGCAAAGTTTGGGGGTATTCTACGCAGAATAAGGACTCATTGCATACACAAATTTTAATGATAGCTACTAATCTCTCCGAAGAAGAAATAAATAATATGTTGCAATGTTCGAAAATTAAAGAAAGTTTTGAATATCTAATGGGGGAGATGTTGGAAAATTCGAAAATTAAAGAGAAAGTTGAAGATCTATTCAAGAGCCTTGTCGAAGATCAAGTGGATGAATTAGCAGAAGAAATAGTGAGTCAAGAAAAAGTAAAAGAATCCAAGAAGAAATGAAACACAACAAACACAAAAAACAAACAAAAAAATATCAAACGGCTGGTTCATTAGATTGGGAATAGCCAAAAGGGGGCGCTGAAAGGCGCTCTTTTTTTTGATATGGGTTGTTGACTCCCGGGATTACTTTTTCTAGGATCAGTGT
>SDBS01001172.1_pt1 | contig 26799 bp, 20 predicted proteins | sample 2277091 | NCBI WGS metagenome assembly SDBS01 (sample SAMN10404972, study PRJNA504765) | marine sediment metagenome | isolation source: marine sediment core GS10_PC15, 163 cmbsf | place: Arctic Ocean: Southern Knipovich Ridge | collected 2010
AAAATAAGAAAGACCTATTCGAGCTGGAAATTAACTACACAAAACGGAGAAGAATTAAGAAGTACATACCTAATTGCTGCTGATGGAGCAACATCCACAGTTAGAAGATTGCTCGGTTTTAGAGAGAAGTTTACCACAGCAATTCAATATAAATTTAAACCAATTAAAAGATTTGAAGAAGATTATTTTATTTTTTATAACAATGAAATGTTTCCTCATGGATATGCTTGGGTTTTTAATAGAGGAATTGAGACATCAATTGGAGTTTTAGGGATTGGAGATGTAAGAAAGAGGTTAGAGGAATTTATTCGAGGTTTCGATATAAAAACCGACCAGAAAGAATCAGTACAGTATGGTGCTATCCCTAATCCGATGAGACCGATGTTAGTTGTTCTCCCTGGCGTGCTATTTTCAGGAGATGCTGGAGGTTTTACTTTTTCCTTGACAAAAGGAGGAGTGATAGGTGCATGATTTAGCGGGAGAGCTGCAGGTGAAGTTATAAGAGATGCACTTATTGAGGACAATCCCGAGATTCTCTCAATATATTCTGATAGAATAAAGCTACATCCATCAAGATCAAGGGTCGCCCTGTTTTATTCGCATAAATTTCTTTTGCTCAATAATAATTCGCTTAATGCAGTTGGTGAGATTATAGACAATCGGTTATATTCAGAAATACCAGTTATTAATGCTCTTTGTTATCTGTCTAAGAAACCTAATCTGGAAACTGCAAATGGTTTTTTGGTAGGTTTTGCTGCCCAGCAGATTTTAGGTCATTTTAGAAAGTATGTTTTTTGAGAGGAGGTTATCAGAACAGGCCTTAGGGTGGTTAAAAAGAGTTTTATCCTGAATGAGATTTATAGTTTCTAAAAAGAACTTAATAATATTTGACTTTTTCGTACACTTGTTATATATTTGTAAAAATTATGATGGCTCTACAGGATAATTCTCTGATTTAAGAGGAGGTAGTAATAGTGTCTGATTTTGACAGTAAATTCGAGTTTTTAGAAGAGTTTGATGAAGAAATCTGGGATGAGGAGAAGTGGGAGAAATTTATGCAGGAATCAGACAGACTGACTGAGAAATATTTAAAGGAAATGGAGAAGGCACTGCGAAGAAATGGAGATGACTCTGCTCTAGATGAGGATGTTGATGAAGAACCAGTTACTGAAGAGCTGGACGAAATGCAAAAACCAGATCAATCTGAGTTAGAATTCACTAGTTTAGGATCATCTGAAATGTCCTGGGAAAACGAAGAAAAGATAGATGATTTTAGACAGATTCCAGCATACCGAATTGCTTACGACTTTGGAATTGCTGCGCATGATTTTATAGAAAAATTCTACCCTAAAAGAATAGACGTTCCAGAGATAAAACAGCTTGCAAGGAATTGCTTTATTATTGCCGCAAAGATTGCCGGTGGTCATGGAATGGGATATGAAAAGAATGTGTTGGAGGGTAACATTGCCAATTGTAAACGGGGACTTAGTGCGGCAGAAGAATGCCTTGAGGCACTGGGGGAGTTTCGCATAAAAACAAAAGCCACTCCTGAACTACTAAGATTGTATGGTTTTTCTATAAAGACCCGGAATGCTGTAGAGGAATGGATCAATGAGCTGAGAAGCAGAATCTGGTGGAGATAACTGAATATGGAATCCGAACATTTCCTGTTTTTTGTCAAACATGTGATATAATGAATAGGATTCTAACCAAACCTAACATTAAATATCTGGACTAATAAGACTAATAGGGCAATGGGACCAATAAGACAAATATAGGGAATCCTCTATGTGATTTAGAAAGGTGTGTCAATCCCAAGATGGATTTTACCCTTCATAAACTCTCTTTCTTCACCAAGTGCATATTCTAAAGTGATTAATCCTATTCCACCTAAAAACTTTGCACCAACGCCGTAACCATCCTTAAAGTGATTCTCTGTTTCATCTTGCGGATAGTTCGTGGTTACGAAATATGCACAGTCATAGAAGAGATAGAGCCGTGATTTTCTTGTAACCAGATACCTGTATTCTGGGCTTATTCTCAACATCTGAGTAGTTCTGAACTGTCGCTCTCTGTAACCTCTCAAACTGTTGTAGCCACCAAGTGTAAACTGTTCATATTCAGGCAATGGAGGATTGTTTGTCCTTGAAAACTGTCCAGAGAGAAGAATTGCGATAACATTGTCGGAGAAAAGGGGGAGAACATTGAATAAATCCATAGCAAATTTCATAACATTGGTTGAACCCTTTTTTCCATATTCGTTGGAGAAGATATAGTTGACTCCTTTTCTTGGATTAACTCGGTAATCAAGGTTTGTATATTCTATCCTGGTACCTAACAGGTATTTTGTTGATAGAGGGAGCTCTATGCTTGCTGGTGCAAATCTTTCCATTCCTGTCATAATACTCAGCGAGAGATTAAGCAACAAATCTGATTTTACTTCAATATTTGCCTTTGAGAATGTATAGAGCGTATCCTCAAGTAGATGAAAAAGTGAGAGCACGAGACTTGACTGGCTCCCAAATATCCAGGGTTCTTTGTAAACAACATCGATTTTTGTATAGGGGGGAATTTGTTTTTCCCAGGTTACGTTTAGAGCCCTTCCAGTACCAAAGAGGTTCAGCATTTCTATTGTAGCTAAACCAATAAACCCACCCTTTTCTTCCTCAAGAGGGGGAAGGTAACCGATGATTCCGCTTATCCTGTTCGACTTCATTTCCTTCAACTTAACAAGAACATCTATTGTCCCACTCTCTTCTCCTTTTACCAATACAAACTCATCCTCCACTTCAATGAATGGAAGCTTATCTAACCAGGACTGACTTGTAGTCAGTTGATTTTCCGAGAAGTAATATCCATGTGGAATTCTCAATTGTTTCTTAATAACATATGGTTTAGTAACCGTGTTTCCCTGCACTATGACATCACCCCACTTTAATTTTGGTCCCTCTTCAATTTTTAATCCAATATTGATTTTTTCGTTTTCAGTCCTGAAGTATGAAGGAATGATTTTCGTGAAAGGGAAGCCATTGTTACCGTAGAAGCCGAGTATTTCGTCCATACCTATTTCGAAATCCTGAATACTGAAGATACTATTTACCTTTAAGCCAAGAAACTTCAGAAATACATTATCCTTAATGAATTTGTTTCCTTGGACTTTCACATTACCCACTTTGAATTGCTGTCCTTCTAAGACAGTAATTTCAAGGGTATTATTTCGTCTTTCATAGTGGATTTCTGTTTCAAGGAAACCTGCATTCTTATAGAGTTGCAGTAATCTATCGGAAGCATCTTCTATTGTTTTATCAGTAAGATTATAAGTCTCTGAAAGGTTTAGGGTGTAAATTATTTCTTCTTTTGGGAAGTATCGATTTCCATTTATTTCTATTTTTAGAATGGAATTTAGTGGAGAGAGTATAACAAGCAGGCAAGCAATGAAAATGCCCATTCTTTTCTACAATGGATCAAGGAAAAGATAGGGACGCCAGTTAGGATCAGGTATGTTTATAATATTATGGATAAGGTAAAAAAAGTGGGGTTTCCGTGGAGCTCGGATGAGTTCAAATCCGGCCTCCTTTATCGATCGGTTTCCTTTTCTCGTATTACATTTTGCACAAGCACAAACAAGATTTTCCCATGAATCCCTTCCACTCATTGTCCGTGGAATGACATGGTCGACTGTCATTGGACCAGTTTTTGTACCACAATACTGACATCTGTACCCGTCTCTCTTCAAGACATTCCTTCTTGTTGGTGAAATCGTTCTTCTTGATATTCTGACATATTTTCTTAGACGAACGATACTCGGGACAGGGAAACTGTGATTCACAGTATTGAGTTGTATCCCCTTATATGTTTCAACTACCTGAGCTTTACCAAGGTACGAAATAATAAATGCCTTCTTAACTTCTGTAACACTGAGAGGTTCATAGTTTTGATTAAGGATAAGAACCTCTCTTGTAAGAGGATTTTTGTATGTCATTCTATGTCTTCCTCCGAAACCTCGATTTCCTGGTCATAGTAAAGGGTTTTGAGACCAAAAGGTAAGACAGCACTGTCTGAATAAGATATATAAATGGTAAGGTCATCGTTAAATCGTGATAATTGAATATCTTCGTTTGTCAAAGGAGTTCCATTCCCTCTCGCGAATTCACTCAACTTTCTTATAATTATTTCATCTTTATCTGCTGAGGTAAATTCCACAATACTCTTCGTCTGGTCAAGTAGAGCAGCATACCGGATTTTCGGACCCATTATTTTTACAAAAGACAAAATACCGTAAATGATTAAGAGGAAAAAAACTAAAAGAAAAAATTTTTTCACCATTATTTCCTCCTTTTTTTGTTAATTATCACCATACCACAATAATTGTTGTGTGTTCTTGATCTTTACATCTGCTCTCTTAATGCCGTTGCCTGCATATGATTGCCAGTCAGCATCTCCCCTTGCCTTTCCATACCAGACTTTTGCTGTTTTGTAGTGAGCTATGGCGGTCTCATAGTCCTTTTTCTTTTTGGTTGTTCGTGCCCGTGCCCTTGCACCATCTCCATAACCAATATAGACATCACCATTCATACAGTTCAGTGCTGCATCGTTTGGTGCAATTGTAAATGCATCTTTTATATATGTCTGTGCTTTACCATAATTTGCAATTTTCAGATACATATTTATAAGATGGTAATAAGGAATAAGCTTGTTCTCACTTAATTCGATTGCTTTCAATAGAGCTTCTGCAGCTTCAGAATACCGCTTAAGCCCTATCAGTACTTTTGCTTTTCTGATATAGATAGAGGCAAACTCTGAGAGGGCATCTTCGATTTTTTCGTACTGCGTGAGAGCCTTTGAATACTCTTTGCAATCAAGGTAAGCATCACCTAAGCTGAGTCCAAGCTCAATATCGTTTGGAAATTCCTCTGCAATCTTCGCAAGAATGGTAGATGCTTCCTTACATTTTTTGAGTTTAAGGTAAGTTTTCGCAAGTTCGTACGCAATGGCTCTATTATCAGGTTTAAGGTTATAAGCTTTTTCTAACATCTCAATTGCTTTTTCATAAACCTTCTGCTTTACATACAGATGCCCTAATCCATGGTAGATAGAAGCGTCAAGTGAATCCATCCCTAAAGCTATATTGAATGGTTCTTCAGCCTCACTATACTTCCCCATCTTTGTATATAGTGCGCCAAGTCCAATATAGCCCTTTATTGTTCCTGGGACATTTTCTATAAGGTCATTGTACGTTACCTCTGAAAGTCCATATTGCTGTGTTTTACTGTATACCTTTCCGAGTGCAAGATATGCGTCAACATAAGTTAAACTACATTTAATAGCCTTCTTAAAATTTATTTTCGCGTCTTCGTACATCTTCATCTTGGAATATTCAAAACCAATGTTGTAGTGTTTCTTGCATTCACTCTCTGTTTTCTCTGGTTTTTCTTCTGTCATATCCTTTTTTACAGTCAGTGATGGACCACATCCAACGATAAAAGCAAGGAACAGATATATGACGAATTTCCTGAACATTATTTTCCTCCTATCACTTTCCCTTCTTTTTGTCATTTTCTTCTTTCTTCTTTATTATAGATGGTCTAGCAGATACTAATGTTTTGTTAATGTCGTTAGCCCGTGCCTTAACGAAATAGTTTAGCTTTGGATCCTGAGAAGTATAAATCAGCGATCTTTCAGATAAGGCTGGCAAAATATCTTTCTCCCATCTACTTATACTATCACCCTCTACCGACATCGTTTTTGGCATATAAGGGACAAGAACTTCTCTCAGGCCAACACCCTGTGGGGGGTATGTGTTGTGTTCAATGTAGTACTCTTCAAGTGCATTACGTACATGTATTATTGCTTTTTCTGCTTGCTTAATTCTTATAATATCATTAATTGTTCCCTTCCTTTCACAGTTGGAAACTGTTAATATCAATACGATCATTAAAACAAAAAAGATTAAACTCTTCATAATGACTCCTTTCCTGATATTGCAGTTAAAAAAAACATAGAGCAAACTATCATAATTATGCTGAGTTGTCAAGAATTTTCTAAATTCTTTTTAGGTTCAAGTTTCAAGATTCACTTTCTGTAGGCTTTGGAGCTTCCGTTTGCTTTTTCCTTGACAAACAAGAATTAAGATGTTATATGATTGCAGAGATTTTATGTAAACCCCGATAGAAACTCACTCTGTTAGATAGTAAACTTCTAACGGGGCTAACATGGTTATTCTACTACCATGTTCTTGAAAGAATGGATTTTAGTTTCATACTATTAACAAACTGTGGGATTTTCTAACGGGGTAAACCGACGATTGTAACAGAGCAGGAAACAAGCTGAAAGAGAGAGTGTGTGTAAGGTTTAGGTAAAATAAAAAAGGTATTCATATATGATATTGCAGTTCTGGGGAGCGACAAAGACAGTAACAGGGTCGCTTCATTATTTGCAGACAAACGGAAAGAGGTTTATTCTAGACTGTGGTCTATACCAGGGACACAGGGATGAAGCGGAGTCAATAAACAGAAATATCCCTATAAAACGTCCAGATGAGTTAGATTACCTGTTTCTCTCCCATGCTCACATTGATCATAGTGGCAATATCCCAACTCTTGTAAAGTCAGGATTCAAGGGGAAAATAGTGACAACAGAGGCGACAGCGGACCTGATAAGTCTAATGCTGTTTGATTCTGCATATATTCAGGGAAAAGATATTGAGTATGTCAACAGAAAGAGAAAGAAAAAGGGATTGCCTCCGAAAGAACCTCTCTATGAAAAAGAGGATGTTGAGGCTGCATTACAACTCCTTGAACCTATTCAGTACGAAAAGTGGTTTGAGGTTTCTAAAAATGTAAGAGTAATTTTCTATGACGCAGGGCATATTCTTGGTTCTGCAGTTATACTTGTTGAGGTTCAAGAAGACAATAGAAGGAAGAGACTTCTATTTACTGGAGACATTGGTCGAAATGACCTCCCCATAATCAGAGATCCTTACCAGGTTAGAAATGTTGATTACTTAATTACTGAAAGTACGTACGGTGGAAGGTATCACAGACCCTATAAAGAGGTGTCATCGGAATTACTGGATTTGATTAAGAGTACATACAAAAAAAGAGGTAAAATAGTCATACCTGCATTCTCTGTCGGTAGAACCCAGGAGATTGTATATGAGATACAGAATCTTTATGAAAGGAAGGAATTGCCAGATATACCTATCTTTGTTGACAGCCCTCTCTCAGTGAACGTAACTGAGATATTCAAGAGACATCCTGAATGTTACGATGAAGAGACACTTAAGATAATACAAAACAATGAAAACCCTTTTGGTTTCGCGCGATTACAATATGTAAAGGATGTACAGGAATCAAGGAAACTGAACGATATTAATGAACCCTGTATAATAATATCTGCTTCAGGTATGTGTGAAGCAGGAAGGATATTGCACCATCTCAAGAATTCCATAAGTGATAAAAAAAATGTTATCCTCATCGTTGGTTACCAGGCGCAGGGAACTCTTGGTCGTAGACTTGTTGAGAAAAAGAAGATTGTGAGGATTTTCGGAGAGGAATACAAAAGAAGGGCAGATGTTGTTGTATTGAATGAATTCAGTTCTCATGCTGATAGAGGGGATCTTCTTAATTATGCAAAAAATAGTGGTGCAGAGAAGATTTTCTGTGTTCATGGTGATCCCGAACAGATAGAAAAATTTGTCCAGGGCTTGAAGGAACTGGACAGAAAAGAGATAAATGTTCCAGAAAGAGGCGATATATTTGAGCTCTGATAACGGAATCTTAGAATCCTATGTTAGTTATCTTGCTGGCGAGAGAGGTTTCTCTACAAATACAATCGATGCGTATGAAGGGGATCTAAAACAGTTTACAAGGTACATGGAATCTCAGGGAAAAGAGGTAGAAAATGCAGAAAATGCTGATATATTTCGTTTTATTAAATACATAAGTCAACCCGGACTTGCTGCAACTTCACTTTCAAGAAAGATAAGTTCGCTTAAGAGCTTCTTCAGGTTCTTGATTGAGGAAGGGAAAGTTGAGGATGATCCTACCTTGATAATTGAGCCCCCCCAGATTGTAAGAAGACTGCCTTCGGTTCTTGAGATTAAGGAGGTAGAGAAAATACTTGAACAACCAAACCTTGAGGATAATCTTGGCATAAGAGATAGGGCAGCACTTGAACTTCTTTATGCATGCGGATTGAGAATATCAGAACTTCTTGATTTAAAAGTTGAGAATATTGACTTCAATGAAGGTTTTCTTATCTGCTACGGAAAGGGTGAGAAGGAGAGGGTGGTTCCTATTGGTAAGTATGCAATGGATTTTCTTACCCTTTACCTGGCGAAAGTTAGAGGCAAACTGGATGGCGGTAAGACCGAGGGGATATTATTCTTAAGCAAAAGAGGAAAGAGAATTAGTAGAATGGGTTTTTGGAAAAGATTCAGGGAATATTGCATAAAGTCAGGCATTTCAAAAAGAGTTACTCCGCATACATTTAGACATAGTTTTGCAACTCATCTTTTAGAAGGTGGTGCTGATCTCAGGGTTGTCCAAACACTCTTAGGGCATAATGATATATCGACCACACAGATATATACTCATATTACAAAAGATTACTTAAAACGGGTGATAAAAGATTTTCACCCAAGAGGAAAAAGGAACTTTTTAGATACTTGAAATCTTTTTATGATTACACAGATAATAAAAGAAGATAACAAAAACAGGTATAATCATGATTATACCAGGAGGAAACGTTGAAGAACAAAAAAGTGCTTAAAAAGGAAATTAAAGAATTAATACAGGAAATTGAACAAAGGAAGCAGGAAAAGAAGGAAGTAGAAGACTCCCTTGCTTCTATATGGAGCGAAGAACTCGATCTAACGCAGAGGATTGAAACAAGAAAGAAAGATTTAAGAAATGTCCAGCAGGTTTTGGATGAAGCAATCGAGGAAAAAGAATCCATCGGGGTAGAAATATGGAAAAAGAAACAGGAGTTGATGACATTAAAGAAAGAAATACCCCAAAAGGAAGCAAAAGCTCCGAGATTTGGCAAGGAAGTAGCAGTAAAAGAAAAGGAAGCCAGAAGGGAATTACAAAGACTGAATAAAGAGAAAGGCAAACTGGAAGCTGAGCTTGATAAGGTTAAAGGACTGTTTAAAGAAGCAAAGGAAGAAGATGATCTAACAGGACAGCTCATTCAAAAGAAAAGGGAAGAAATCAAATCGCTTAATGAAGAGATAGATACAGCAAAAAAGGAGACAGAAAAGAATAACGAAATGTTTCAGCATCTAAAGGAAGAAATAGATAAATATAGAAAAGAGAGAGATAAGATTCATGGCGAGCTAAGTAAGGAAAGGGAGGAACTTGAAAGAATAACAGAGGAGAGTGGAAGGAGAATAAGTGAGGAGATAGAATTTTCTACCTCCTTGAAAAGAATAGAGAGGGAGAAAAACAGACTTGCTCAGAGGGTAAAGAAGGAAGAGAATAGAAGGGATACGCTTCAGAGGTATGTAAAGGAGCTTGAAACGAAGAAGAAAGAAATCGAGAGGTTTGTAAAAGAGAAAAGTGGTATAGAGAGAGAAAAGAGAGAGCTTGAGCAATCGATGAAGAGAATGAGGGATAGTTTTGAGAAGGAGAAAGGTGACCTGGAAAAAGGGATAATGGTGTTAAAGGAGAAGAAAAAGGCTGATAGGGAAAGAATTATGGAAGACTTCTCTGAAGAGGAGAAGGCGAAGAGTAATGAGATTGAGAAGTTGGGAGTAAATATTGAACAGAAAAAGAGTAAACTTGGCTCTCTCCAGAAAGAAGCAGAGGATTTGCAAAAGCAGTTACAGAATTACAGAGAGGAATTAGAAATTCTAAAATCAGGGATTACTTCGAGTAAGAAACAGAAGGATGAAACTAAAAAACTGCAGAATGAAATTGAGGAATTAGTTGAAGAGAGAGATAGTTATCTAAAACAAATTGAAGAGAAAAAGAGTGATCTTGATAGGCTCGAGGAAGGGTTGGGGAAGGGTATGGGAGATGAGCTAGACCTTGCACACAAGATTAAATACTTAGAAGAACAGGAGTCAAAATTTGTTCAGACTATTTCTGAGAAAGAGCAAGAGTTAATGGAGATTGTAAATAACATTAATGAGGGGAATAAAGATATAAAGAAAGTATCAAGTGAATCTACCAGGCTGAAAAAGGAAGTGGGAAATCTAAAAAAATCATTGTTGAAACTTGAAAAGGAAAACGAGATAAAGATGGAGGAATTTGCAGGGTATGAAAGAAAGGAAAAGGAGATAAAGGAGGTAATAGATAAGAAGGCGGAATTTGAGAAGAAGCTTTCAGATGAAATGGAGGAGTTAAAGAAAACAAAAGATGAATTATCAAGAGAAATTGAGGGGAAAGTGAAGGAAAGGGAAGATATGGTTGAGGATGTAAAAAGGATTAACGAAGAGCTTATGACTGCAAAGCAGGAAAAAGTGAAAATAACAAAAGAGAAAGAAAAAGATGAAGAGAGTATTTTACAACTACAGAATGAAAAGGAAAAATGTGAGGAAGAGATATCTCAATTGAAAGAGGAGAAAGAGGATCTTGTTGAGGAATACAATGAGCTTTCTTCGAATCTTAAGAAACAAAGAGAGGATTTAGAAGATAAAGAGAAAGAAAAGAAGGGAATGATGTCAAAAATAAGAGCGTTCAAAAAGGAGATGAATACTATTTCTGCTGAAATCAATGACAAAAAGGAAGGAATAGACTCAATATTCCATCATAAGGAGAAACTTGTGGGGACTGTTAAAACCCTGGAAAAAATAAAAACAAAATTGGAGACTGGTATTTCATCGATGAACGAAGAAAGGGGATTGTTAAGAGAAGAGTTAGAACGGAAGCGGGAGCAGGTAGGTAAATATAATGATGAATTAGAGGAACTTGAGAAAACAATGAAAGACAAGGAGAAAGGAATTGAGGCTGAGATAGAGAAGGCACGAAATCTCAGTCTGAAAGCACAGGAGATGGAGAAGGCAGTAAAGAAACAGAAGGAAAGGGAAGCAGAATTCGAGAAGATGATGGATGTGATGAAAAGATTAAATCAGGATAGGCAATTAATAACGGATAGAATAAGGAGTCTTGAAGAGGAAGAGAAAAGACTTGGTTCAAAGACAGCGAGCTTGATGAAAATAAAACAAAATCTTGATTTAATGGTAGAGAAGAAGAAAAAAGAAGGAAAAGAGGAACTTGAGAAAATACAACGGGAAATTTCTGAGAGAGGAACTGTACTTGAAAACCTGATAAAGGTAGAAAAAACAAAGGCAGAGAAAGCTAATGAATACACAAAGATGATTGATGGGTTTGAAGAGAAATTGGAGAAAATGAGGAAGATTGAACAACTTCTCGAAAAGAGGATTGGAAAAGCAAAAGGGGTGACTCAAGGTAATGAAGTATAGGTTAATCGTGTTAATAATTATAGTTTCGTTTTCCAGTACCAATGGAAATTTGACTATAGCGAGATTGAAGTATAGGGGTGGTGGGGATTGGTATAATGACCCATCGATTATTCCAAATCTTGCACAGGAAATCAATAAAAGAACAAAAGTCAAAGTCAATACAAGTGAGACAATACTATCTTTATCGGATGAGGAGCTTTTTCGTTACCCTTTTCTATTTTTGACAGGTCATGGAAATATAAAACTATCTAAAGATGAATCTAAGGTATTGAGGATTTACCTTACAAACGGAGGATTTCTGTATGCAGATGACGATTATGGAATGGATGAAGGATTTAGGAGAGAGATGAAAAAGGTTTTTCCTGATAAAGAGCTAATAGAGGTTCCCTATGATCATCCAATATACCATAGCTTTTATGACCTTGATGCACTTCCGAAGATTCATAAGCATGATGGAGGTGTTCCAAGAGGATTCGGGATGTTTGACAAAGGTCGAATGGTTCTTTTCTATACATATGAGACTAATATCAGTGATGGGTGGGCAGACCCTGAGATTCATAATGATTCACCGGAAAAGAGAGAACAGGCATTTATGATGGGGGTTAATATTTTCCTTTATGCTTTAACGCACTGATGGCAGAGGACAGAACATCAGATAACAAAAGACAGAGAAAGACAGTAGGTAGAAGACAGAAATAGAAGAATAAAAGTTAAAGGATAAAGTAACACAAAACAGAGAACAGAAAACAGAAAACAGAAAACAGACGAGGGACGAAAAGGATAAAGTCCAGAAAGAGCACAAAACAGAAACAGAAGGCAAAGTAGAGTTAATGGTTAATTGTCAATGGTCAATGGAACAAGAGTACTATCCAAATGGCTTTTCTATTGACTAATAACCAATAACGAATAACTAGGTAAAGATGATTTATATTAAATCTGAGCGGGAAATTGAAAAGATGAGGCAAGCAAATGTTGCGGTAATGGAGACACTCACAGAACTAAAAACGTTGGTTAAGCCAGGATTAAACATTAATAAACTGGAAGAAAGAGCCGAGCAAATAACAAAGGATAAAGGAGGGAAACCTGCTTTCAAAGGGTATTATGGGTATCCGTCCTCTATCTGCGTTTCCGTAAACGAGGTTATAATACATGGTATACCTAACAATAGAATACTTGAGGAAGGCGATATAGTGGGAATTGATTACGGTATCCTGCTGGATGGATTCTATGGAGATGCTGCAATTACAGTGCCAACTGGTAAAGTTAGTTCGGTGGCTATGAAACTTATGGGAGTTGCGAAAGAAGCACTCAATGAAGGCATAAAGATTGCAAAGGCTGGCAATAGAGTTGGTGATATATCTTTTGCTATTCAATCCTGCGTAGAGAAAAATGGATTTTCCGTTATCAGGGAATTCACAGGACATGGCATAGGAAAAGAGTTACACGAGGAACCTTCTATTCCAAATTTTGGGAAGCCCGGAACAGGTATTCCGATCGAGAAGGGGATGACATTTGCTCTTGAACCTATGATCTCCCAGGGTTCCTTTGAAGTGGAGATTCTCTCAGATGGTTGGACAGCTGTAACAAAGGATAGATCTCTCTCAGCACATTTCGAGCACACAATTGCTGTAACAGACAAGGAACCAGAGATCTTATCACGTTTAAAGTAAAATTCCCATAAATAATAGTGAATTTATAAAAGATGCACTCAAGATGGTCATAGATTGAAGAGAGAGGAAAAATCTTGTATCGTAGGTTTGATTTGAAGATGCATTGTTTTTATATAGATTAATCTGTTAGTAGATACCCAAGTGTAAATACTCACACAATGATTATAGATACACATTGTCATTTACAGATGAAGACATTTAAGAATGATATCGAGAAAATACTTGACAATGCACGAGCTGTTGGTGTAAAAGCAATAATTAATGTGGGGTTTGATATAGAATCAAGTGAAAAAGCAGTAGATCTTTCTCGGAAATACCCAATGATGTTTGCAGCTGTTGGGATACATCCACATGATGCGAAAACATATACAGATAAAAGTTTGTCGATTCTCGGTGATTTTCTTGAAGATGAAAAGGTTGTTGCAATTGGAGAGATAGGATTGGATCTTAAGCGAAATCTTTCTCCTTTAGATACCCAGATGAAGGTATTCAGTGAACAATTGGTTTTTGCGCAGGAAAGGGATGTTCCAGTTATCATTCATATAAGGGATGCTTATTCAATGGTAAATGATGTTCTTGAAAAGAAAAAACCTAAAAAGGTTCTTCTACACTGTTTCTCAGGAACCAAAAGTGATGCTGAAAAGGGGATAGAAATGGGTTACTATGTCTCTTTTGCTGGTAATATTACATACTCTCACAACCAGTTCTTGAGTGTTATTAGGGATATCCCACTGTCTAAGATAGTCATAGAGACAGATGCACCATATCTTTCTCCTGTTCCTCATCGAGGAAAACGGAACGAGCCGTCATTTATAAGATATACTGCAGAGAAAATAGCGGAGATAAAAGGTGTTACCATCGAAGAGATAGCTGAGATTACAACAAAGAACGCAAAAGAATTTTTTCAGGTAAAATTTGATGGTTAGGTCAATAAGGGTTAAAGATTTTCATCCTTTCTTAAATCTTTTTATATTCATTATCTCTATCTACTTCTTCCTTGTCAGTATCAAATTGATGGGGAGTGCATTGAAAGGAATAGGCATACCATTCGTTATGAAAATTCTTGGTGTTGCTGAACATCCGTTTACAGGAATTTTTATTGGTATCCTTGCAACATCACTCATCCAGAGTTCTTCCGCTGTTACTTCAATAGTTGTTGGGATTGTTGGAAGTGGTGGAATGGGTGTTGCTTCAGCCATACCCATAGTTATGGGAGCTAACATAGGAACGACAATAACTAATACGCTTGTCTCTTTCGGGCATATTAGGCGAAAAATCGAATTCGGTAGGGCATTTCCTGCTGCTATTGTCCATGACCTGTTTAATGTATTAACAGTTATTGTACTGTTCCCACTTGAGTTACGTTTCCATTTCATAGAGAAGATCTCAGGGTTCCTCTCTCGAGTATTTGAGAATATTGGGGGAATACATCTCTTCAATCCATTGAAAATGTTTGTTTCTCCAGTTGTGAGATTATTTGAGAGGATTCTTTTCCATAACTACATTGCTATCCTTATTGTAGCCTTAATAATACTCTTTGCTGCTCTAAATTTCATAGTTAAATCAGCACGGAAGCTGGCTACACGGAGGGTGGAGATTAACCTTGATCGATATCTCTTTGGAAGACAGTGGAAGGCTTTCATTTTCGGTCTCATTCTTACATCGATAGTCCAGTCTAGTTCTGTTACAACTTCTCTTGTAGTGCCCCTCGTTGGAGCAGGGGTACTTGATCTTGAAAGAATTTTTCCTTATACACTCGGTGCTAATATCGGGACAACCGTTACTGCCCTGTTAGCCTCGATGATGACAGGTTCTATTGTAGCGGTTCAGACCGCTTTTGCACACTTAACATTTAATATTCTCGGTATTATCACCTGGTATCCATTTAAGTTTGTTCCTATCAGAATGGCAAAAGCTCTTGGAAAACACGGTAAGGAACATCGCTATCTGTTAGTTTTTTATATTGTGTTAATTTTCTTTGTTATCCCGATTTTGTTTATACTTGTAGCAAGGAGGTAGAAATGTTTGGAGATATCTGGAAATTCTGGAAAAAAGAGACTTTGATTGATAAAGCTGAAGTAGAGGTGGAGCGGATGTTGGTGATAGCGAAGGATATGTTCAAGATTGCAATGTCCGTACTTCTCGATATGGAGAAGTCAAGGGCAGACATTTATAAAATGGACAGAGGATTAAATGCAATTCAGATTGATGTCAGGAGAAAGATACTTGAGCACCTCTCAATAAATCCGGCAATGGATATTACAGCATCCCTCATTCTCATTACAATAGTGGTTGATATTGAAAGATTAGGTGATTATTCCAAGAATGTCCTTGACCTTTCTCTCAATATTGATAAGAAATTAGAGGGGGGTTATTTTGATGAAATAAGGACTCTAAGAAATAGACTGGAACCTCTTTTCGATGAGACAGTGAAGGTTATTAAAGAAATGAAGAAAGATACAGGTAAAGATGAGATGATAAAATGCACAGATATTGCAAAAAGGTGTGATACTCTTCTTGATAAGCTTCTGGATGATAATCTCAAACCAAAGGATGCCATCCTTTCTACTCTGCTTCTGCGCTACATAAAAAGGATTGCCTCGCACCTGAAGAATGTTGCATCAAGTGTTGTAAATCCCTTTGCACGTCTCGGCTACAGACCAAGAGAATAGGCCATATTGAAGAGAAGCGATTATTCAATAAAACTTGAAATCCTAAATTCGAATGACTAAAAAATTCAAGATTCGAAACATCAATATTATGTTTTCTCGCTTGGGAGTTGAGGATGTAGCTTTTATTCGACATTCGGGATTCTGATTTCGTTATTCCTTTCAATCTTTCTTACGTAAAAATTATTCCCATTCGATAGTTGCTGGTGGTTTTGAGCTTATATCATATACAACCCTGTTTACGCCTGGAACCTCATTGACAATTCTATTACAAACCCTTGTTAGAAAGCTTTTTTTAAATGGATACCAGTCTGCTGTCATTCCATCTGTGCTTGTTACAGCTCTGAGAGCGACTACATTTTCATACGTTCTTTTGTCACCCATCACACCAACAGTTTTTACAGGTAGGAGCACACAAAATGCCTGCCATATCTTTTGATAGTATCCCGTTTTTTTAATCTCTTCAATAAATATGGAGTCTGCTTTTCTAAGAATTTTTAACCGTCTTTTTGTTATTTCTCCTATGATTCTTACAGCTAAACCTGGTCCTGGGAATGGATGCCTGGAAATAGCATTTTTGGGGAGTTCGAGCAATCGTCCCACCTCCCTTACTTCATCCTTAAAAAGATTACAGAGTGGTTCCACAAGTTTAAGGTGCATCTTCTCTGGTAAACCACCCACATTGTGATGGGTTTTGATAATGGAAGAAGGTCCCTTTACTGGTTTACTCTCTATCCGATCGGGATATAGCGTTCCCTGAGCAAGGAACTTGATTCCTTTTATCTTCTTCGCCTCCCTTTCAAAAACTCTAATGAAGATTTTTCCAATAATTTTTCTCTTTCTTTCAGGTTCTTTCACTCCTTTTAGAGCTTTCAAGAATTCGTTCTCCGCATCAACATGGATGAAATTACTGCCGAAAAGCTTCTGGAATGTCCTTATGACAACAGCAGGCTCGTCTTCTCTTAAAAGTCCATTGTTTATAAATACAGTATAAAGATTTTCACCTATTGCTTGGTACATTAACAGAGAAGTTACAGTTGAGTCCACGCCTCCGGATAAACCGAGGATTACTTTCCCTTTCTTTACTTTTCTTATTGTTTCTCTTTTGCTTATTTCAATAAAAGATTCCATACTCCAATCTGCCTTACATTTGCAGATCAAGAAAAGGAAGTTCGATAGAATCCTGTTGCCTATTTTAGTATGAGTAACCTCTGGATGAAATTGGAGACCATATATTTGAGCCTTTTCATGTTTAAGAACAGCAAATCGAGTATTTTCTGTATGTGCGAGGGAAGAGAAACCAGGGGCTGGTTTAAGGACCTTATCGCTATGACTCATCCAGACCTGTGATCGTTTTGGAATTTTATGGAAGAGTTTGTTTTTTTTATCTATGATAATCTCAGCATAACCGTATTCCTTCCTCTCTGTTCTCTGCACTTCTCCTCCTGAGATATGCGAGAGCAATTGGTGACCATAACATATTCCAAGGATAGGGAGCTTGAGTTTTAGAATACGACTATCGATAAGCGGTGCATCTTTTTCATAAACACTATGGGGACCTCCGGAAAGGATAATTCCTTTTAACCCTTTTTTGTTTAAATCCTTTATTTGACAAGAGGGAGGGAGAATTTCGCTATAGACTGAATGTGCCCTTATTCTCCTTGCAATTAGCTGAGTATATTGAGAGCCAAAATCGAGGATAATAATTTTCTCTCTCGAAACCCTCATAAAAATGTAGCTTTCTTTAGGATTTCTGCTGCCCTTTTTCCCACTTCCTGGTTTTTAAGCCACGATGCCCTGATAAGGATTTGCTTTGAATTTTTTGTATCCATTTTACTTAATCCATCCACTGACAAAAGCCTAATTTTGTTATTGTATTTATACTTTCCAAATATAGTTTTATCGAAAATTAGTTGTCGTAGTATATCAGTTACTTCATCGCCACCGATAGAGCATAAGACTGAAATCACTCTTTCCTGGATTTCAAGAACCTCATCTGATTTTATAAAAGAGTGTTTTTCCAGTAGAGCCTTTAATGCGAAAACAGACATTTCTGTTCCCAGTTTTCTCAAGGAAGTGAGTGCCCTTTTCACGACCTTCTTCTCAGGGTCTTTCAGTCCTTCTATAAGGTGTAATTCACTATCCTCTGTTTTTATCTTGCTAAGAGATTCCATTACCTCCATTCTTACCTTAACCTCCTTGTCTTTCACCAACCTTGCAAGAAGGACGAGCGATTTTTCGTTTCCTATCTCACCGAGGATAATGGACAAGTTTCTTCTGACATACCATCTTGGATCGTCAATATAAACTTTGAGATATTCTTCAAAATTAGGAACATTTTTTGCAGTGTCAATCAGCAATGAAAGGACCCGTAACCTTGTTATTCTATCTTCTATAGTTCTTAGGGCATAGAGAAGAGGTGAAAAAATATCTGCTCCTTTTTTAGAGAGTTCGGTAATGACCAATTTATAAGCTACATCTCTGTTTATCGAATATATTAGACTCTTTAGTGCTTTTTCATCTCCTATTCTCGAAAGTGCTCCAATCACACTCTTTAGTTTATCTGTATTTACAAGTGTCTTTAGGTAATTATTCAGTACATCATCAATCATTTCTGCCAACAAAGGTTTTCCTTCTTTTATCAACCTTGCGGCAATAATTGAGAAAGCATCAATAATCGCTTCGAAGACTGTTTCTTCAGCCTCCTTCCCGAGTCTATCTGAGAATGCAACAATTATTAGTTTTAAGAGGTCCATTCTCACCAGGAGAAGAAGTTTCTCGGTCAGATCGAGAAATGATCTAACTACATTGAGTCTTGTTTCAACATTCTTATTGTTTAATAAGATAATTAAGGATTTCAAGATTTCCTCTATATCTGCATTCTTGTTAATAAGTGTCTTTATTCTTAAAAGAGATTCTGTGTCTATATTTGTCCTCATAAGATCGTTTTCAATAACCTCCAGTATCTCTTTCCTTGTTCTCCCCCCCGATGTGTATTCAAGAGAGGATTCGTTTACACCTTCTTTTTTTAAGCTTGTCATAATAGCTGGTATTAACTCTTCTTTTCTCTTGCTCTTGTCTACAAAATTAGCAAGGAAGTGATCAATATTTGATAACTTCCTCTGCTCAAATCCTCTTCCCCTCATTCCCCCACCTTCAACTCCGCCTTCACCTATTCCCTTTCCTCCATGTCCCTCTCCCTGTATTCCACTTCCTCCGGTTCCTACTCCTCCAGTCCCCACGCCACCGCTTCCTACACCTCCGGTTCCTACTCCTCCAGTCCCCACGCCACCGCTTCCTACACCTCCGGTTCCTACTCCTCCAGTCCCCACGCCACCGCTTCCTACACCTCCGGTTCCTACTCCTCCAGTCCCCACCCCTGCAGTTCCCTCATCTCCAAATCCTTTCCCTGCCCCCATTGATCCTTCTCCTGTCATTACGATTGTTTCATAGATTTTCTTTGTCTCTTTCGCAACAAGGCCACCGAGTTCATTTGCGGTTATACCATCAATAACGTTATTAACTACTTCATCCCAGTGTGGGATGTCAGGTTTCGAAAAGAGCATTTCGGTCTGCATCTCGGGAGAGAGGACAAGGACTATTTTAGAAACGATTTCAGTGTAGGTCTCAATATCTGTTTTTCCGTACTTTTTAAAAAGTCTCTCTGTAATATTCGAAACTGCTTCTCTTACTTTGTCCCCCCAGGCTGGAGAACCTTCTTCGCCCGTCAATGATTGTTTAATAACCCGGGAAAACTCGTCAGGATCATTTTTAACCTTTTGAATAAAGTCATCTGACCCTGCAATAAGAGACAATAAGTCTTTCCACTTAATACCTGCTTCTTTGCGTTCATCTGTTTCACCGAAAGATATGCCACTGATAGTTATGTGTGAAATATTCTTTTGAGTTACTACCGCTCGTAGTCCGCCCATCTTTTCAATATCTTCAGGTTCGAGACTGAGAATTTCGAGTAGGTTGTAAAACTCATCCATATCCACACCTTTAATAAATGTAATTTTTCCGATCTTCCTTCTCCCAAGTGCTGTAAGAAATTTATCTGCTGTTTGCTTGTTAATTGATTTGGTAGGTTTATCATTTATAAGAAGAACGTTACCTGCAATTGATAGGGAAAAGTATTCGTTCTCCCCGAGAGCCTCCTTGAGTTTTACAAAGGAATCAGAAATGAGTCTCTTTATGATTGGGTGGGAGGATGAGGGATAGAGCTTCAGGTTTTTTGAAGCGGATATAATCCTTCCTATTATGGTCTGGGAAACCTTGGCAAGTCTTTTAAAATCGTCTTTTTGAGGTTCTTTTAACATAGTACCTCATATTTTCTAAAGGAATAGATCTTGAGAGTCACAGAATCTCCACAGCTTGTGAGTATTTCGCTTTTAAGGATTGTATGGTCTTCTTCCTGTTCTCTGAGTGAAATATCGTAGTTCCTGCGATAAGGATATCAACTCCACTCTCAACAAGCTTCTGAGTGTTATCTAAATTCACTCCACCATCTACTGCGATTTCAAAGTTAAGTTTCCTATTATTCTTTATACTCTTCAAATGTTTTATTTTCTCGTGACTAGACTGAATAAAATTCTGACCACCAAAACCGGGATTAACACCCATTACGAGTATTGAATCTATAAGATTCAGAAATGCATCGAGTGTTTTAATACTTGTTTCAGGATTAATTGAGAGTCCAACTTTACTTCCAAGTGATTTTATTTTTTTAATAAGTGGTATAGGATTTCTCTTTACCTCAATATGAAATACAATAATATCTGCTCCGCTTTCGATGAAAGCGGGTGCGAATTTTTCAGGATCTGTAATCATGAGGTGAACATCAAGGGGGAGAGAGGTTAATTTGCGAATAGCTTTAACAATTACAGGACCAAAGGTAATGTTTGGCACAAAGTGGCCGTCCATCACATCGAGATGCAGGAGGTTTGCCCCAGCATCTTCAACATCCTTTATTTCCTCTTCCAACTTCGAAAAATCACAAGCCAGAAGTGAGGGTGCTATTTTTATCATATCTTTTATAGTACTATAAAGTTTAAAAAAGTCAATAGAAGTTTTTTTTTATTGTTTAATTTCTTCTATCTTACACTTCATGATAATCTTTTTTACATCTTCTTTCCTACACAGGGCTGTGCCAGGAGTGAGTGCAGTTGCAGTTCCACAGGCTATTGACATCCTCAGGCAATCGCTAATAGACATGTTTTTTTCGTAAGCATGAATAAATCCCGCCACAGATGCATCTCCAGCTCCTATCGCACTCTTTACCTTCACCTTTGGTGGAGTGGCTTTCAAAAGAGTTTCTTTAGAGAAGAGGAGGATTCCTTTTTCAGCCATAGATATAAGTACAATTTTGATACCTTTTTCAACAAGTTTTTTCCCATAATTCAATATTTCTTCTCTGTTCCTAAATTTTTTCCCCTTGAGTCTTTCCAGTTCAAAAAGGTTTGGCTTTATGGCAAAAGGGAGGGCTTTTATTCCCATTTTAAGAGGTCCGCCATCAGCATCGAGAAATACCTTTACACCTTTGCCCTTCATTAAACGGGTAAATTGAGCATAGATATTGTCCGATAAGCCAAGAGGTAATGAACCGCTCATAACGAACCAGGAAGGAGAAGGGGTTAGATTCTTTATCTTGTTGTAAAGTATAGAGAGCTCTGAGGGTGAGACCTCAGGTCCTTTTGCATGAAGAGAAGTTTGTTTCCCCCCTTTTCCATTTTTAATAAAGATATTGATTCTTGTTTCCTCTGCAATTTTTACGAAATCACAGTTAATACCTTCATTTATCAATCTACCCTCAAGCTCCATCCCATCATATCCACCAATAAAACCTAGTGCAATACTTTCACCTTCAAGCTCATGTATTACCCTCGATACATCGATACCTTTTCCTCCTGAGTATCTTAGTTCCTTTATAACCCTGGTTGCATCTTCAAATTTAATATTTTCAACAATTAACGTTCTATCAAGTGCGGGGTTAAGAGTCAGAGTATATATCATTCTTTACCGCCAAAACCAGAAATTAAAGTGAGAAAAAAAGGAAAGAAGATAATTAGGAAAATGGAAAATATGGGAATGCAAACTAAGTTAAACTTGGTTTTTGTGTATTTTGAGCCTTTGATTTCCCAATTTCTAATTTCGTAATTTCTGGTTCTTTTGTTTCCCATTTTGGATTATATCTGCTACCTAGGACTGCCAAGTAGATAGTTAATCTGTTTTCTAATATAACCATTACAGAATTGCGAAGAAAGAGAATTCTTTATTGCTTCCTCTTTTATCTTCTTCTCGCCGCGTGTCTGGGCAACAATGGCTTTTCTATAGTAAATTCTTGGGAGTTTTCTCCTCGATAGAACCGAAGTTGCTTTCCTGCTCAACTCTCTATCTACGGCTATATTAATGTTTTGAAGTGCCTCTTCAAAATAAGATTTTCTGTAGAGAATCCACGCCAGGGTTTCAATGTTCTCATAAAAAAGGGACGAGTCCATTTTACAAGAGAAGGCAAAAAGGGAATCTGCCTTCTCAATGTTTTCATTCATGTCTGCATAGGCATCAGCAAGTGAAATGTATGCTTTGAGATTCTCTGGTTCTAATACAGTCAGTTTTTCGTAAAAGCGGGAAGCATTTTTGAAATCTCCCACTTCTCTTGCTACCTTCGCACGCTCCAAAAGAAAAAGTCCCTTTTCTTCGGAATATTCTTCAAAACCACGAAGCAGATCTTCTGCTTTTTTATAATCACCTAAAGTAGTATAACAGTCAACCATTCTATAAAAATAGCTTTCTTTCCCAGAAAGTCTATGAGCCGTTTTGAAAGATGAGGATGAGTTTTTGAATCTTTCCATCTCTGCATATACTATTCCATTCATGAGGAATGCTTCATAGAAGAGCGGGTCAATTTCAACAGCATCATTGAAAGCTATTGATGATGATTTCCACATTTTCTTTCCGTAAAGCAGCATACCTTTTTCATAATAAAGGGAACCATTCAATCCATTTTCTTCAATCTTCAGATTAATTGCATTATTCAGTGAAGTAAGCGCAGATTCCAGGTCATTTCTCCTGTAGAAGTCTTTTGCCTTTTTAAACTCCCTGAAACATTCAAGGAACTTCTCTCCTCTTTCATTGATCATCTCTTCTGTGGTATCTTCTTCAATGATTTCAAAGCCATCTGTTCTGTAATATTTCTTTATGCCATTATCTGCTTCAACAAGGAAGGTAGTTGAATCTTTCTCTTCGATTCTTTTAAGTGATCCTCCGCCTGGAAGAAATCTGTACCATAAAAGACCAGTTCGCTTATTCTTCAAGTCACCACCCCAGGGTGGAGATTGGTCAAAAAACTCATTTATATCTAAAGCAAATATTACAGGTTTTTCACCCATTCTGCTATTTATTGCTCCACAGATTAACTGCTTTTTCTTATTTGGCAAAGTGAATAATATTATCTTTCTTATCTTTCCTGTATGCCAAAATTTTGAGATACGACCTTTTTGCGTTTTTGTAAAGATGATACAATCGATGCTATCGTCTGTCACAGCAAGTGCTATAAAATCGGTGAGCATATCGTTGTCAATATCAAGGAACTGGATATCATAAATCGTCCATTGAGAAGAGCCTTCAGGATAGATTGTAGGCATTCCGACATCTTTTGAAAAAAGTACCTTTCCATTCTCATTCAGGATGTATAGCCTTGCATTGTCTCTGCCCTTGAGTTTCTTGCCTTGTTCATCGGTTAATAGGAAACCTGTACCGAGAACAACTTCCTTCCTCTTATCATTATCTATATCGATTGTTTTGGAAAAGGATATGTCTGAGCCGGTTTTAAATTTCCAGAGCAAATTTCCGTCTTTATCATTTGCTCCTACAACATTATTGTTAATGGAGAAGGTTGATATTTCAAAAGGATGTATTAACCTGATACATTTTGGTATGAAAATGATTGACAACAAAAGTAATATAAGGATTGAACCAATCATAAGATTTCTTATAGATAAGACTGATTTCGCAGTTTTTTTTCTTGCTATCCTTTCTTTTGAAGGTCTTATGGGTTGAATAGATTCTACAATTTCAACCTTTTTCTCTTTTTCGACTCCTTCCACTACTTTCTTAATAATCTTCTCTTCTGGTTCTTCTACTTTTCCTTCTTCTTCAATCATTTCTTCTAATTCTTCAATTGCTTTTTCTTCTTTTTCGATTTCTTCGTGAGGTTCTTCCTCAGTTTTTTCTTCAACAGTTGACATCACTTTTTCTTCCTTTGGTATTGCTTTTTCTAATTTTCTTTTTTCAATTCTTTCGGTCTTAATTTCTTTTTTGCATATGTTTAAGTCTTCAAGGAAATCGTTCACCGACCCGAATCTTTCAGAGGGGTTAACATTAAGAAGCCTCTCTGTAATATATCTCAGACAGTAGGGTACCTCTTCCCCAAAATCTAATAATTCGTATGAATCACTTCTGAATGGATATGTATGGTTTATTATTTCAAAGAGTAATATTCCAATTGTAAAAAGGTCACTTCTCTCATCAGCAGTATTTTCTCTGATCTGTTCCGGGGAAAGATAGCTGGAATTCAAGATTTCCGGTTTCTCTGTCTTTTTGAAATACTTCTCTATTATGGGAAGGAGGGGATGAATAATTGTTATAGTTTTAACATCATTGACAATTATATTATGAGGTTCAATCCCCAGGCCGAATATGTCTTTTGAGTGGAACTTCTTAATGGCTTTAGTAATTGAATTAATTAATGATATTGATCCAATTAAATCCAAAGGTTCTTTTCTTTTTATGAAGTCACTTAAGTTCTCGCCTCCTTTAAACTCTTCGATTATAAGTATCCGAACACCCTTTTTCTCAATATCCAAAACAGGTGAAATATTTTTGTGTTTTAGTTTGGCAAAGTCTTCAACGATTTCCAGGAACTCTCTCTTTGTTTCTTCTTCAGCAGAAATATAAGGTATAATCTCGTTTAGAAAAACCTCTTTCCCCCCCCATTTGGCCCTATAAATATAGAGAGGTGGCCTTTTCTCAAAAAGGTTTTTATTGGATAATATTGCTTTTTTCAACTTTTTCTCCTCTTTGAGTTTGTTCTCATCTTAGTCCAGTTGTGGGATTGTATCAAGGAAACATTCGATTTTATCTATTGCCTTTTCGGGAATTGGTTTATTGTTTTTTTGAACCCTCAGGATAACGACTGTTGCTTCCCTTCTATCAATCTTGCTCAAAGTTACCTCGTAGTCACGAAGGAGTTCTAAAACACTGGATAGGAGTTTCATTTTTGACGAGTATACAAGAACCAGAATAGTTGAATTGGGAATGCTTTGTGTGCCTGATTTTAAGGAAAAGTCTTTGTCTATCATTACATACTTTTTTCTTTTTGTTTCATATGTTTCTAATCCTTTTAATCCAAGCTTGATCTGTTCTGCTACCTCTTCGGGTTCTGCTCCAATTCTGTAAAAATCATCAAGTCTGTAATAAAATTCCCTTACAACGTTTTGAGGGTACGCTTTAAGCATCTCTTTAACTTGTGATAGTTTGTTTACTTCCATCTTTCTCATACCTTCATCAAAATCCCTGAAATCGCCGATTGCAGCTTTCACGTTTCTTCTTATAATTTTATACAGATCTTCTATATTGGGAAACATATCAAGGTCAGCTGCTATATCGATAATGTCAAGTCCCACATCTCCATACTTCTTAGGTGGTTTAGTGGAAATAATACTAATACCATTTTCTCTTTCTAATGATTCAGTGATAGTGTAGCCATAGCCCATTTTCCCAGAAGCTGGTACATCAGTAACCAGGATTATTTTGAATTCTACGATGTAATTTGTCATCTGCATTATACTTATATAGACCTGTGACTTTCTTGATAGGGAGTATTCTTTTACAAGTAACGGTATAATCGCTCGTATGTAGTGTTCAAGTCCCCCCATTAATTCCATCCACCTTACCCTTTCCATTCTTCTTGAGATATGTGCCTTCATTAAAGCCCTTTTTATATTAACTATTTTCTCTTTTGAGTACGATTTACCTTTTTTGTCACACATTTCTATTCTGTAGACAACAATGCCGTCGTCTGTAACAAACTCTTTATTATATTTTATATTGTGATCCGGTACCGCCTGGTATATCGCTTCAAGGCAATCGGTGAGTGAAATGCCCCTCTCAAACGCAGCAATTGTAATTCCTGTAAGATGCTCCCGTGTTGTCTTTATGTTCTTTATCCAGAATCGTGGTCTCCCTCCAACTTTCCTTACAAGATGTTGAAAGCGGTAGTTTGTGACTATCTGTTGAGAAAGGTCTGAGTAACTCCGTTCTTCTAAATATGATTCGGATCTGCTGGAAAAGAATTTTAATGTTTCACCTTCGTCTTCTAAGAGTTCCTTCATTTCTTCTTGTGATTTTGCAATCTCTTTAATTTTCTCTATCACATGTCCATAGATTTCTAATTTTCTTGTTTCACCACCCAGGAGTGAAGTCTTTGCCTTACTACCTGTTGCAACTACTTTTAAGTTTTTAAGAATTGTACTTCTTTCATTGAAAAATTTCATAAGATCGCTCTTAGTTCTTATTTTAATAACTAATAGGATAATGCCTAATTTTTGTTTTTCATATTCGATTACAAAACTTTCTATATAAGAGAGATTCCATCCTTTCTCGTGTAGTACACCGATACAACTTGCTGAAAGTCCTGGCCAGTCTGGACTTAGGACACATAACGGTACTGCAAAAGGAACTTTTTTATTCTTTTTGATATCAGGGAGGTAGAAAATTGCAGATTTCTTTGTCTTAATCCATTTTTCTAAAAGTGATGTAATAATTTCCTCTTTTTTCTTCTCAGGAAAAAATTTCCCTGCCTTATCGATCGCAGATTGTAATTCGTTTTTCTCACTTTTTTTTCTATCCTGCATGTTCTCTCTTCGATATCCTTTATCAACCACTATCACTCCTTATCTCGATCTTGCCTTTAGAATTCCCCAGTCTATATAGATAGTGTCTATTCTGAAATCCTGCCACTGAACAATTGACC